>ENA-OZGB01000105-OZGB01000105.1-human-gut-metagenome-genome-assembly--contig:-NODE-105-length-46054-cov-20.667862_pt1 | contig 46054 bp, 39 predicted proteins | sample MGYA00245113_ERZ653651 | MGnify/ENA primary metagenome ERZ653651 (study PRJEB26926, sample SAMN06165095) | human gut metagenome | biome: ENVO:00009003; feature: ENVO:2100002; material: ENVO:00002003... | reverse complement strand
CCGACAATGAAATCCTTAGATGGTGTAAATAAGAAAAATGATGTAAATAATACAGCTTCTGAAGCACCTGAAAAAAATGTAAAAACTGAGTCTGAAAAGATTGATTTTTCTAAAGTAAAGATTGAGCCTTTGTTTGAGGAAATGGTAGACTTTGATACATTCAGCAAGTCAGATTTCCGTGCAGTAAAGGTTAAAGAGTGTGTTGCAGTACCGAAGTCAAAGAAACTGTTACAGTTTACTCTTGATGACGGAACAGGCACAGACAGAACCATTTTAAGCGGTATTCATAGCTTTTATGAGCCGGAGGAACTGGTTGGAAAGACTCTTATCGCTATCACAAATCTTCCACCGAGAGCGATGATGGGCATTGACTCTTGCGGTATGCTCCTCAGTGCTATTCATGAAGAAGAAGGCGAAGAAAAGCTTCATCTTCTGATGGTAGATGACCACATTCCGGCAGGTGCAAAGCTCTATTAAGATGATGTAAAGATGTACCGTTTTACCAAATAGACGGGACGTACTTCATTTGATAAAAAACTAAAAAAACAGCGATTTACATCAAACTTACATCAATTGATGCAGAAATCGGTGCAAGCAAGAAAAAATCGCATAATTAGTACAAAGAGTGGGCAATTCCAATCGGGATTGCCCATTTTTAAAACAAACAGAAATACAAATCGGAAGTTTTAAAGGAGGAATACCATGGGATTATTTGGTAAAAGCAAAAAAGAACGAGAAACAGAATACATGAGCAGATTAGATGTTCCATCGTGTTTAAATGAAGATTTTGAATTGATTATTGATGATATATTTACAATTATGGGAGTTGGAACAGTTGCCACAGGAAACATATTAACAGGGATGTGCAGAGAAGGGGAAAATGCATGTATTTATAAAGCAAATGGAGATATCTTAGAAACCAGAATTACTACTGTCGATGTACATACAAAAGAACGAAAAGCAAATGGTTGTGGATATAAAACAGAGCATGTTGGACTTGGGTTACGAGGAATTTCCAAGGAACAATTAGAAAAGGGTGATAAAGTACTTGTAAAGAATGCCAATATGTATGGAATGTAATTACAAATTCAAGTTTGTCAATTTGCCCTTTGAGAGAGGAGAAATCCTTTTCTCAAAGGGCTTTTTCTATTTATACGGATATTCGCAAACTACAAGATAAATCTAAAACTTCATATACTCTAAGCACAAGGAGGTTGAGGTTTGGCTATGAATAACAGTTTAGCAGAAGTACGCCCGGAACTTGTTCCTGAGTGGTCAGAGAAGAACTTACCGCTTAAACCTGATGAGATTACTTTCGGTTCAAATAAAAAAGTATGGTGGAGAGGTGCTTGCGGTCACGAATGGCAGACAAGCGTTAAGGCTCGTTCTAATGGAGAAAAATGCCCGATATGTTCCGGTGCGAGAGTGATTGCAGGGATTAACGATTTGGCGACATTAGAGCCGCTACTGGTAAAGCAGTGGTCGAAAAAGAATAAGATAAAACCGACAGAAGTTTCTATTGGTTCTCATAAGAAAGTGATATGGAGATGTGAAAAGGGACACGAATGGGAAGTTGCCGTTAAGAGCAGGACAATAAATAAAACGGGTTGCCCGTACTGCTCCCATAATAAAGTGTTGGCAGGCTTTAATGACCTTGCAACACTTCTGCCGGATATAGCAGCCGAGTGGTCGGACAGAAATTGTCCGACACTTCCAACTCAGGTTACGGTCTTTGCCAATCGTAAGGCTTGGTGGAAGTGTAAGGACTGTGGCAGAGAGTGGAACACCCTTATTTCTACCCGTTCCGGTGGGAGTAAATGCCCGTATTGCAGTGGGTACATATTCCTGAAAGGGTTTAACGATTTGCAGACAACACACCCTGAAATTGCTTCGGAGTGGTCGGAGAAGAACTTGCCATTGAAGCCTGATGAAGTAAATGCAAAGTCGAGGAAAAATGTCTGGTGGAGATGCAGTAAATGCGGTAACGAGTGGAAATCTGTTATCAATGCCCGTGTGAAAGGTACGGTATGCCCCGTTTGTGCAGAGAGAGAAGTACTTGCCGGATATAATGATTTGGCGACAACAGACGGTCAGCTTCTTAGCGAATGGGATTATGAACAGAATAAACTGAAACCTACAGAGGTATCACGAACTTCGGCAAAGAGAGCGTGGTGGAAATGCAGACACGGTCATTCGTGGAGTATGAAGATAAATGAAAGAACGATATTGAAGAAAGGCTGCCGAATTTGTGAGCAGGAGTATTTGTCATTGTTTCCTGCTTTGGCGGTCAGCTATTATTCTAATAGGAAAGGTTTGAAAGCAGAACTTGGTTCTGACCGATTGCTTGGAGTTCCGCTTGAAACATACATACCTTCAGAAAAGTTGGCTATTGAGTCGGGAAGTGCTGACGAGAATATAGAAATAATGAAAGCCTATATGTGTAAGCAACGAGGGATAAGGCTGATTAAGCTGCCGATGAAAGGCACAGAACTGGATTATGCCAATAATTTAAAGAAAGCTTTTCAGAGCGTACATATATTTATTTCTTCTGATACAGAGGAAGATGTGGAGATAATCAAAAATACATTTGAAAGATGGAGGGACAGCCAATGAGAGAGAAAACCTATCATCTATACTTAAATGAAGAAGAACGAAGCCGAGTGATACAATCGCTCATTGAACTGAAGAACAATTTAGCAGCTCAGGGACGATACACCGATGCAGTAGATGATGTCCTCTGCAAAGTGCTTGAAGCAAAGAAAAAGAAATTGAAAATTGAATACATTTAGAACGTGTTTTGCCGTCTGTTTCCTAACCGGAGCAGGCGGCTTTTTTAATTTCCAAAAATTTTTTTGAAATATTTTTGGAAAAGCGGAGATTTTGGGTGTGCATTTCATACCCCTTTGTCCAAATGAGTGAAGGGGTTCATTCCGGATAGCAAAAACGGAAGCCTTTTCGCTTGAAAATTGAATAAGTCATTCACTAAGACTTTATTTCTGATGATAGCCACTTTAGCAGGTACGCCGTGATTTCTGTATTTCAGAATAGCGAGAACTCCGGCTATGAGTATCAGGTTGCCCCTGATATGGCGATGACAGTCAGAATGATAATGATACTTCTCTACGGAGCTGGCGGAGTACCCGGCAGAGGTTAGAATCCTATGATACAGATAAGCAGTCTGTTCCTTAGTGACTTCCCATAAGCATTTTGCTTGGCAAGGGGTGTTGAGAACAAATATTGCTATGACCGATTAGGAAATGAGTCGGTCAGGTACATAGCCATAATGCGGTGGCTATGAATTTTCAGAAAGGAGGGCAAAAAGAAGTGTCAAACTGCAAAACGATTTCCGTATGTAACCAGAAAGGCGGAGTCGGAAAAACCACCACAACAGTTAATCTCGGAGTCGGGCTTGCAATGCAGGGCAAGAAAGTATTGCTCATAGACGCAGACCCGCAGGGAGATTTAACGACTTGTCTTGGTTGGCAGGATACAGACGGCTTGGGTATCACGCTTGCAACGAAACTCACAGATGTAATCAATGAAACGATGACAGACCCTATGGTTGGTATCCTGCACCACGAAGAAGGTGTTGACCTTGTTCCGGCAAACCTTGAGCTTTCAGCAATGGAATTTAACCTTATGAACGCAATGAGCAGAGAAACTACACTCAAGAACTATCTGAGTCAAGTGAAGAACAGATATGATTATGTAATTATAGACTGTATGCCTTCGCTTGGTATGGTTACTCTCAATGCTTTATCGGCGGCAGACAGTGTTATCATTCCGGTTCAGGCTCAGTATTTGCCTGCAAAGGGTATGACACAGCTTGTGCAGACAATTTCAAAAGTAAAGAAGTATATCAATCCGGATATTAAGATAGATGGTATGCTGCTTACTTTGGTGGATAGCCGAACAAACCTTGCAAAGAGTACGGTGGAAGCACTCAGGGCAAACTTCGGTAATCAGATAAGGATGTATCGAACACAAATCCCGATTGCCGTAAAAGCCGCTGAAACTTCTTCCAAAGGCAAGAGCATTTATGCTTATGAGCCAAACAGCACAGTGTCTAAGGCATACGCTGAATTTACAAAGGAGGTGTTAGCCGATGGCAGGAAGAAAGAGCGACTTCACTCTCACGAAGCTCGATGATTTATTTACCACGCAGGCACAGCGAGATGAAGAACAGCTTTCAAAAATCCGAGATATTCCATTGGAGCTGATTGATGATTTTCCCGACCATCCGTTTAAGGTCAGAGACGATGAAGATATGATGCAGCTTGTGGAGAGTGTCAAGGAAAGAGGGGTTATTACTCCGGCAACGGTAAGGCAGAAAGAGGACGGCAGATACGAACTTGTTTCAGGACACAGACGAAAGCGAGCTTGTGAACTGGCAGGATTTGAAACACTGAGAAGTGAGATTGTAGACCTGAACAGAGATGAAGCGACCATTTTAATGGTTGAGAGTAATTTCCAAAGGTCAGAGATATTGCCGAGTGAAAAAGCCTTTGCCTATAAAATGCGTTTAGAAGCATTAAGCAGACAAGGGAAAAGAACAGATTTAACTTCCAACCCACTGGGTCGGAAGTCGGATGGCAAAGAAACTGCTCAAATAATCGGAGAACAATCGGGCGACAGTCAAACGCAAGTTCGTCGTTATATTCGTTTAACAAACCTTGTTCCCGAACTGCTTGAATTTGTTGATGAGGGGCGTATTAAAATGCGTCCTGCCGTAGAACTTTCTTACCTTGATGAAGATTGCCAGCGTGATGTGGTTGACGAAATCGACCTGAATGACGCAACCCCGTCACACGACCAGACAATCCGTATGCGAAAGTTATTCAACGAGGGCAACCTTACAACAGAAGCAATCCACGCTGTTATGTCTGAGGAAAAGCCGAACCAAAAGGAAAAAATCGTGTTGAGGGGCGATAGAGTAAGACAGCTTATCCCGAAAAACATTCCCGTCAGTCAGACAGAGGATTTTGTCTGCAAAGCATTGGAGTATTACAACAAGTTTTTGCGTAACCGTGCAGAACGTGACAGCAGATAGCCTGTTTTACAGTTCCCCTTTCTCACACTCTAACCCCTTAGTTATATTTTTACCTACCGAAAATGATATATACTATCTCACTTGAATATAACTATCTCAAAGTATATGTCTATCTCTAAGGGGCAATCGCACAGTATGAACGGACGGGAGGTGTATGGTAAAATGAAAAATTAACGAAAAATCCGCATTTGTTTTTCGGCAGGTAAATCTTGTCGTAAAAGAAAATCCACAAAGGCACATCGTAGAGATACGGTGTGTTTTTCAATTTTTACAGGAGGAAACGCAATGATAAAGTCAAAATTCAAAAGAGTCACGTCGCTTTTCTTGGCGACCCTTATGTGTGTGACCACTTTTGCAGGCATTGGCTCGACAACAGCATATGCTGCTTCGGGAGAAAAAGCCGATGTTTATATGGTCGATTTCCCTCGTGATGGTGATGCTAATTACGATGGGGTATGGGGACACAGCAATTTGACCTTGAAAAATGGTTGGCATACCGGACGTTCCAATTTTACCAATCTTAAGGCTATTGGCTCATACTCAGGCAATGTTGCTTATTGTATTGAGCCGGGAATTTCGCTCAAGGTCGGTCAGACAATGAATAAGTATGACGAAAATTATTTTAATAACCTTGCAGCCAATGGGGTTATTTCCGGAGATGAAATCCGTCTTTTTGTTGGTCGTATTTTACAGTATGGCTACCGTGGGACAATCTCGACATCTTGGAGGTCACAGAATGAAGCGGCAGCAAACAGCATTGCACAGGCTTATGCCACACAGCTTCTTATCTGGGAAACTGTTATCGGAGAGCGTGATGCGAACTTCAATCATGTAGCAGCCAGTGGTTGCAGTAATGTGAAAGATGTCATCAATGCAAAGCATCCGCTTCGCAATAAGATTTTCAGTTATTACAACAGTATGGTGCAGAGTGTACAGAACCATGCGACCATACCGAGCTTTTGTAATAAATCATCCGGTTCGGCAAAGACAATAGAACTTGAGTGGAACGGAAGTAAGTACACAACTACTCTGACAGACTCCAATAATGTGCTGTCCAAATATAATTTCAAGGCAAGTATCAGTGGAGTGAGCTTTTCAGTGAATGGTAACAAACTTACTGTTTCTATGGATACTGCACCGAGTAAGGAATTTACCATTACCGCAACGAAGAAAAATGCAGTCCGCAGAGGTGTGGTTGTATGGTCAGAGGGCAAACACGGTCAGAACTCCAGTGTGCAGGATGTTGTCAGCTATGCTCAGGAAGTAAGCGACAGTATCAACGGTTTTGTGAAGATGAAAGTCAGCTATGGTTCTTGTCAGATTGTAAAGACCAGTGAGGACGGCAAGGTTGACGGTATTAACTTCACAATTACCGGAAACGGTATCAATCAGACGGTTACAACAGCCAATGGCGGTAAGTTCCAGATTGATAATCTTATGCCGGGTATCTATACTGTAACCGAGCAGGCATACGATAAGTACGAGCCGCAGGAAACACATAGGGTTACTGTTGTAGCAGGACAGGTTGCAAAGGTCAATTTCAATAACAAATTGAAGCGTGGCGACCTTCAGGTAGTGAAGTCCTCAGAAGATAATCTTGTTGAAGGTATGAAGTTCCATCTTTTCGGTACTTCTCTTTCCGGTGCTGCTGTTGACCAGTATGCAGTTACAGACAAAAACGGTGTGGCAACTTTCAAAGATGTGCTTATCAGTGGTTCTGAACCATATACTCTTGAAGAAGTGGACACAGCTATCCGTTATGTTGTACCGAAAAATCAGACTGCACCAGTGAAGTGGAAAGAAGTAACCACAAGAAACTTCAATAACATTTTGAAGAAATTTACTGTAACAGTAACAAAGAGCGACGCTGAGAAAGGCGAAGCACAGGGCAATGCCAAACTTTCGGGAGCAGTTTATGGTATCTATAAGGGCGAAACGCTTGTAGATAAGTATGTTACTGATGAAAACGGTCAGTTCACTACTAAAGAATATGTTTGTGATACCGACTGGACAATCCGAGAAATCACACCGTCAGAGGGATATTTGCTTGATAAGACTATCCATGAAGTAGGTGCAGACCCGAAACTTTATGAGGTGGAACACAACCTTACTTCCAATGATGTAACCGAGCAGGTAATCAAAGGCAATGTGGCTATCATCAAACATACCGATGACGGAGAAACAAAGATTGAAACACCTGAAAAGGGTGCTTCCTTTGAGATTTATTTGAAATCTGCCGGAAGCTATGACGCAGCCAATAAAGACGAGAGAGATACCATTGTTTGCGATGAAAATGGCTTCGGTCAGACAAAAGATATGCCGTATGGTATTTATACCGTACACCAGACTTCCGGTTGGGAAGGCAGAGAGATGATGGATGATTTTGATGTGTTCATTTCACAGAACGCACAGACTTATCGTTATCTCATCAATAACCGTAACTTCGAGAGCTTTGTCAATGTAGTTAAGGTGGACGCAGAAAGCGGAAAGAGTATTCCGTATGCAGGAGCAGGATTTAAGATTTACGACCCGCAGGGTAATCAGGTCAAAATGACCTTTACTTATCCGACACCGACCACGATTGATGTGTTCTATACCGATGCAAATGGTTCTCTTGTCACACCTGAGAAACTGGATTACGGCAAGGGATATTCTATCGTAGAGGTACAAGCTCCATACGGATATGTACTTGATGATACTCCGGTATATTTTGATATTACCGAAGAAAATTCCACAGAGGAAGGCGGCGTAACTGTTGTGAAAGTCAATAAGCCGAATATGGCACAGAAAGGCACTGTTACGGTTGAAAAGACCGGAGAAGTATTTAGCGGTGTCAATGTAAGTGGTTCTGAGGACAGTGATGTTATTTATCAGCCTGTTTATGAAGTGGCAGGACTTGAGGGTGCAGTTTATGAAGTCCGTGCTGCGGAAGATATTAGCACACCGGACGGTACACTCCGCTATTCAAAGGGCGAAGTGGTAGATACTATCACAACAAGCTCCGATGGATTTGTGAAGAGCAAAGAACTTTATCTCGGAAAATACGAGGTCAAGGAAATTACCGCACCTTATGGAATGGTAATTAGTGGCGAAACACATATGGTTGAGCTTACTTACGCAGGTCAGAATATCTCTGTTACCGAAACTTCCACATCGTTCTATAACGAAAGACAGAAAGTTCAGGTAAGCCTTGCAAAAGCAATTGAAAAGGACAAGACATTTGGTATTGGCGATAACGGAGAAATCAAAAATATCAGCTTTGGTCTTTATGCCGCAGAAGATATTGTTTCTGCAAGCGGTACAGTTATTCCGGCTGATGGACTGATTGAGATTGTCAGCGTAAATGAAAATGGAACTGCTGTTATGAAGTCAGACCTTCCGTTTGGCAAATACTATGTCAAGGAGATTGCAACCGATGAGCATTATATTCTCTCTGATACGAAGTATCCGGTTGTATTTGAATACGCAGGTCAGGATACCGCAACGGTTGAAATCAAAGTGAATGACGGAAAAGAAATCAAGAATGAACTTATCTATGGTTCTGTATCAGGTAAGAAGATTGACGAGAATGGAGAAGCACTTGAGGGTGCTGTTATCGGTATCTTCAAAGCCGAAGAAACAGAATTTACAAAGGATACTGCACTTATGACGACTACCTCTGCAAAAGACGGTAGTTTTTCTTTTGCAAAAGTTCCTTATGGCAAATGGATTGTAAGAGAAATCGAGCAGCCAAAGGGATTTGTTCTTGATGAAAAAGCGTATGAGGTCAATATCAGCGAAGCCGAGCAGGTAGTTGAAATTGAGATTGTCAATGAGTATGTTCACGGCAATATCAGACTCACGAAGGTGGACGCTGAATATCCGGATAACAAGCTTACGGGTGCAACCTTTGAGGTATATAAGGACACCAATGAGAACGGAAAGATTGATGATGGCGATGAACTTATCGGAAATCTTGAAGAAACTGAAACCGGAATTTATGAGATGAAAGAGCTGCTTTACGGAAAATATATTGTCCGTGAAACAAAAGCACCGGAGGGCTTCCTGCTTGATAAGGGAGAATACTCTGTTTTCATTGAGAAAGACGAAACAACTTATTCCGTTGAGAATAAGGCTGGAGTTGGATTTATCAATGAAGCTATGCGTGGAACACTGAAAATCGTCAAGACATCTTCAGACGGTGAGGTCAAAGGTTTTGCGTTCAGAGTAACCGGAGCAAACGGGTATGATATGACATTTGAAACAGATAAGAACGGCGAAATTGTGATTGAGGGACTTCGTATTGGCGAATATACCGTATCCGAAGTGGCAAACAATGCCTCTGCCGCATATATCACACCTGCCGACCAGAATGTTACTATCAAACTTGATGAAACAGCCGTTGTAAAAATGCACAATGAGTTAAGAGATACGCCGAAAACAGGAGATGATACCAATATGAAACTTTGGTATGTCCTTGCCGGACTTTCTGCTGTCGGTATCGCTGTAACTTCTGTTGTTGCACACAAAAAGAAGAAAAAGGAGAGTAACGAGTAATGGAAGCAAAGACAATTATCGCTATCGCATTAGTCGCCGTTATTGTCGGCGGCTTTATCTTTCTTCAGGTTAAAAACCGTAAGAAGTAAGTAACAAGCGAACATTAACCAGTCGGGGCAGAGCGTAAAAAACTCTGTCCCTTTAATTTTTGGAGGAACATTATGAAACAACAGAAAACGGTGGAGAGCCGAGTGCTTGAAATCTTAAAGGAATGCCCGATGTCGAGGTATGATGATATGCTTCTCATTCTGCATTATTACAATCGGTACGGATATATACCTGCCGGAAATCTTCCGCTTGAGGATATTGTATTTAATTACCGAGCATACGGACTTCCTTGTTTTGAAACCATACGCAGGGCAAGGCAGAGAGTACAGTCCCTTTTTTCTGAGTATTCACGTAATCCGCAGAAAGAAGAACAGAGCGGCAGTATTTCTATTGTAATCAACATTAGCTAAGGAGGTATTTTCGTGAAAGACAAAGCAACTTTTCAGAATAAGGTCAAGGTGCTGAATAAACTCTTTGACTCCGGTTGTGATACGGAGAAAAAGTTGCAGCAGCTTGATATGGAAGCAATCCTGAAAATCCCGAATATCACGATTCCTGATATGGGTGTGATTATGGAGCTTCAGAAGAATACAAAGTCCGGTAAACTCTTTTCGTATTTGGGCGGCGGTTCTGATGAAGCAACAAAAATGAGAGGTAAGGAAAATGAAGCAACAGGAGAATAGAGCAGAGCCGCAGGAAAAGCAAATTCGATTTATAGACAGTCATTACAATTTGAAATTCTATATTCCCGATGGAGGGAAAATCAGGATTACTTTTCGTGATGGACACACAGCAGACAGAGTGTGCAAGTATATTGATGACTACCATTTGTATGTCGGAAATTGCTGCTATCATATATGCGAGTTTGCTGAAAAAATGGAGCTTAGTGGAAGTAAAGTTGAACCTGTCAATCAATCCGAACCGTCAAAAAACAAGACCAGAAACAGAGAAAAACAGCGATAAGGAGGTGCAAGAGTAATGGCACGAAAATATGACCTTATTTCTGAGCTTTACAACCGCACCTGCAAAACGGTTGTGTCAAATCCTCAGAACTGGCAGGCATTCTTGGCTTCGGCTTGCCGAAATTATAAGTTACGTTATGACGAACAGCTACTTGTATATGCACAGCGACCTGATGCAACAGCGGTTCTTGAGATAGAGCAGTGGAACAAAATTTTTGGCAGATGGGTCAACCGAGGTGCAAGAGGTATTGCTGTTTTTGCTGATGAAAACCGTTCACGGCAAAGACTGACACATTACTTTGATATTTCAGATACTCACGAAAGCAGATATTCAAGAACAGTCCCGATTTGGGATATGCGTCAGGAATACGAAGCTGATGTGATTGAAACATTGGAAAGCACTTTCGGAGAGATTGAGAATAAGAGCAGTCTTGCCGAAGCAATTATGGGAGCAGCAAGAAATGCGGCAGAGGATAATATCCCTGATTATCTGCAAGACCTTTACTATGCAACCGAGGGCAGTTCCTTTGAGGAAGTGGAAGAGGATATTGTGGCTTTCATTTATAAAAATGTCGTGACAAACAGTGTGGCATATATGATGATGTCAAGGCTCGGTGTTGATACGGACGGTTATTTTGAACTTGATGATTTCAGAGATGTTACCAACTTCAATACGCAGGAAACACTCAATGCACTTGGATTTGCTACCAGTGATATTGCAGAAATGGGATTGACGGAAATATCTAAAACAATTACTGCACTCAACCGTCAAAATCGCATAATTGTCGGTCAGGACAGAAATGAATACAATAAGGTTGAAAATAACGACGAAAGGAGTTTGGACAATGAACGAACTGACCTACACGATGGTGGGCGATTACAGCCTTCCGAACCTGAAACTTCCACAGCAGCCGGAAGTGACGTTGGGCAGATACGCTCAGATGAGGAGAGAGTTTCTGAAGGAACATCACAGAGTCCTTTACTACAATCTCCTGACGAGGGGCGAACTGACACAGCACTTGGCGGAAGTGGAACAGAGAGCCAGCAAGATGGAGGAAACAATTCTGAGCCAGATGGCACAGAAAGAGGGAGTGACCGAACAGATGAAAGCGGAGGATATGATGAAATGGGTTCGTCTGATGAACTCCCTTCGCAATTCGGCACAGGAAATCGTGAAAGCGGAAGTGATATTCGCTTAGAGTATTACGACAGAACGCACGAGGATAAAAGCCTTCCGTTCTTTGGACGTGATGAAGTAATCAATGAAATTCTCAGAACGACACCACATTTGTCAGCAAGTCTGGAAGAAATCAAAGATTATTATGAACGCAATCCAGATAACAAAGACCGCACAGAGTATATAAAGAGTATTTTCAATAATGATTATACTGAGCTTACTTTAGAGGACGGCAGGACAGTAGGGTACAAGACCTTTGAAAACGTCCTGCATTTGTGGGAGGGCAAATACGACAGCAGAACCGCACAGAGCTTTTATGATTGGGCTGTTATTGCCCGACACTTTGAAGCTATGCGATTACTGGGAGAATTAAGTGACAGCATAAAACCATTACCGTCAATGGACGGTCAGATGACATTCATATTAGACGGTCGGGCAGAGGAAAAGAAAACCTCTGCCTTTACTTTTTCTCAGGAGATTATCGACGCTGTTCTTGCGAATGGAAGCGAATTTTCTGAGGGAAAAATGCGTATTTATGAGCAGTTTGAAAAAAGTCTTTCTGCAAAAGAAAATGCCGACTTCTTGAAAAATGAATATGGTTGGGGCGGTTCTTATCCCGTCATAATCGGGGCAGGCATTGATGAGAGCCACGATGGAAAAGGTATTACGATTACGAAAGGCATCGGTAAAGAAAATCCACATATCACACTTTCGTGGTCGCAGGTGGAGAAGCGTATCGGGGAACTTATCCGAATGGACAGATACTTAAATCCAAAGGAAAAAGAACGCTATCCTCAGTGGCTTGAAAGTCAAGAGGAACACAGAGCCAAAATCGAGGAAACGAAAAGAAATCGTGAGATACTTTCTAATGCACCACCGGAGCAAGAGGTCGAACCAACCGAAAAAGAACCTGAAGAAGCAGAACAGCTACAAGATGTGCAGTATGAATATCATCTTGGCGATAAGGTGTATATCGGTGCTTCTGAGTACGAAATCTTATCTGTTGATGATGAGAGAGTAATGCTCTATGACTATGATATGCCACTGTTCAATAAGGAATTTTCACGCACAGAGTTTGACAGAAAAGTGCGAGAGAATCCGATGAATGAGCATTTGATTGTAAAGGAAGAACCTGCCGAAGAAAGAAATGAAAAAGAGCCTGAGCCGTTAGTTCCCGCTTGGGAGCAGAAGAAAAAAGTCAAAGGCTTTGACTTGCACCCTGATGTGCCTATGGCAGACCGTCACACCTTTAATCTTAGAGAAAATGAGGTTGAAACGGTTGGTAAAAAGGAACGCTTCCGCAGAAATATTATGGCGATACAGCTTCTTAAAAAATGTCAGGAAGAAAACAGATTTGCCACTCCTGAAGAACAGATTATCTTATCAAAGTATGTTGGTTGGGGTGGGCTTTCAGAAGCCTTTGATGAAAATAATTCAGCGTGGGCAACGGAGTATCTGGAACTTTCTTCGGTGTTAACACCGGAGGAATATGCTTCGGCAAGAGAAAGCACGTTGACTGCGTTCTACACGCCGCCTGAAGTTATCACAGCCATTTATAAGGCAATGGAGCAGATGGGTTTTAAGGAAGGCAACTTGTTAGAGCCGTCCTGCGGTATCGGTAATTTCATCGGTATGCTACCGGACGCAATGCAAGACAGTAAGATTTACGGTGTGGAACTTGATACGATTTCCGCAGGGATTGCACAGCAGCTTTATCAGAAAACAACCATTGCGGCACAAGGATTTGAAGAAACCAATCTGCCGGACAGCTTCTTTGATGGAGTGGTTGGCAATGTGCCTTTTGGAGATTTTAAGGTGTTAGATAAAAGGTACGACAAGCATAAGTTCCTGATACACGATTACTTTTTTGCCAAGTCCCTTGATAAGTTAAGACCCGGCGGTGTGATGGCTCTTGTAACGAGCAAAGGCACAATGGATAAGGAAACTTTAGCAGTACGAAAGTATATTGCACAGAGAGCAGAGCTTCTTGGAGCAATTCGATTGCCGAATAATACCTTTAAGGGTAATGCAGGAACGGAAGTCGTTTCGGATATTCTTATCCTGCAAAAGCGTGACAGACTGATAGATATTGAGCCGGATTGGATTCATCTTGATACCGATGAGAACGGAATTAAGATGAACTCTTATTTTGTGCAGCACCCCGAAATGATACTTGGAGAAATGAAAATGGTATCGGGGCGTTTCGGTATGGAAGCAACTTGTGTGCCGTATGAAAATGCAGACCTTGCAGCACAGCTTGATGAAGCAGTAGCAAACATTCACGGAGAAATCACGGAATATGAAGCCGAGGAAGAACTGGAGGAGGAAGATAATTCTATTCCGGCAGACCCGGCAGTGAGAAACTTTTCATATACGGTGGTAGACGATAAAATCTATTATCGTGAAAATTCCCGTATGACTCCGGTGGAAGTGTCGGCAACCGCAGAGAACCGAATTAAGGGTATGATTGCTATTAGAAATTCCGTCAGAACGCTGATTGAATTGCAGACAGAAGATTACCCTGACAGCGAAATCAAAGCGGAGCAGGAGCGATTAAACAGACTTTATGATACCTTTTCAGGTAAGTACGGACTTATTAATAGCCGTGCAAATACCTCTGCTTTTTCGCAGGACAGTTCATTCTCTTTGCTTTCCGCATTGGAGATAATCGGAGAGGACGGAGAACTGGAACGTAAGGCTGATATGTTTTCTAAGAGGACAATTAAGCCGCATACTCCGGTTACTTCTGTTGATACGGCAAGCGAAGCGTTGGCGGTATCTCTTGGAGAAAAAGCCACGATTGATATGGACTATATGATGGAGCTTTCCGGTAAATCGGAGAATGAAATCTTTGAGGACTTAAAGGGTGTTATCTTCCTAAACCCGCTTTATGAGTATGGAAATTCTTACGAACCGAAGTATCTGATGGCTGATGAATACCTTTCGGGTAATGTCAGGGAAAAGCTGAAGATTGCAAAGAACTCGGCAGAACTCTATCCGGAAGATTATAAGGTCAATGTAGAAGCACTTCAAAAGGTGCAGCCGAAAGACCTGACTGCAAGTGAAATTTCCGTGCGACTTGGTGCAACTTGGTTGCCACCGGACGATGTGCAGGAGTTTATCTTTCATTTGCTTGAAACACCACGCTATGCACAGTGGAATATCAAAGTTCACTTCTCTCCATTTACGAGTGAGTGGAATATTGAGGGCAAATCCTATGACAAAGGAAATGTAAGGGCATATAACACTTACGGAACTTCCCGCATCAATGCCTATAAGATTATTGAGGAAACGCTGAATTTAAAAGATGTGCGTATCTTTGATTATATCGAAGATGATGAGGGAAAGAAAAAGGCTGTCCTAAATAAAAAGGAAACAGCGATTGCTCAGTCGAAGCAGGAAATGATTAAGCAGGAATTTCAGGACTGGATATGGTCTGACCCTGAACGAAGGGAAAGGCTTTGCAAATCTTACAATGAGAAATTCAATAGCGTCAGACCTCGTGAGTATGATGGAAGTCATATCATTTTCAATGGTATGAACCCTGAAATTGAACTCAGGGAACATCAGAAAAATGCGGTTGCTCATATCCTTTACGGAGGAAATACGCTTCTTGCACACGCAGTCGGAGCAGGAAAAACTTTTGAAATGGTGGCGGCAGCACAGGAGTCGAAAAGGCTTGGGCTTTGTAACAAGTCACTGTTTGTTGTACCAAATCACTTGACCGAACAATGGGCGGCTGAGTATTTGCAGCTCTATCCGGCGGCGAATATTCTTGTCGCAACAAAGAAAGATTTTGAAACCAAGAACCGTAAAAAGTTCTGCGGCAGGATTGCAACTGGAGATTATGACGCAGTTATCATCGGACATTCACAGTTTGAAAAAATCCCGATGTCCATTGAAAGACAGAGGGCAATCTTAGAACAGCAGCTTGAGGAGATAACCGGAGGAATTGCGGAACTCAAGCGAAACCGAGGGGAAAACTTCTCCATAAAGCAGCTTGAAAAGTCAAAGAAATCTATCAGGCAGAAACTTGATAAACTCAATGACCAGACGAAAAAAGATGATGTTGTAACCTTTGAGGAACTTGGTGTAGACAGGCTTTTTGTTGATGAAAGCCATTATTACAAGAACCTTTATCTTTATACAAAAATGCGTAATGTGGGCGGTATCGCACAGACGGAAGCACAGAAATCTTCCGACCTCTTTATGAAGTGCCGTTACCTTGACGAGATTACCGGAGGGCGAGGGACCGTGTTCGCAACGGGTACACCTATCTCAAACAGTATGGTGGAACTCTATACGATACAGCGATATTTGCAGTACAGCACGCTTGTGAAAAATGGGTTGCAGCACTTTGATGCCTGGGCTTCCACTTTCGGAGAAACCATTACGGCAGTGGAACTTACACCGGAAGGAACAGGATACAGAGCAAAGACAAGGTTCGCAAAATTCTATAACTTGCCTGAACTAATGGCGATGTTCAAGGAGATAGCGGACATTAAGACAGCGGATATGTTGAACCTGCCAGTACCGGAAGCAAAGTACCATAACATTGCAGTAAAGCCGTCAGAAATGCAGAAAGAAATGGTTGCTTCCCTTGCAGAGAGAGCTGAGCAGGTGCGTGGCGGCGGTGTGGATTCAAGTGTAGATAATATGCTGAAAATCACGAATGATGGAAGAAAACTGGCTCTTGACCAGCGTATGCTAAACGATATGCTGCCTGATTTTGAGGGCAGTAAAATCAATGCCTGCGTCGATAACATCTATCGAATATGGGAAGAAAATGCCGACAAGAAATCGGCACAGCTTGTGTTCTGTGACCTTTCCACGCCGAAGAATGACGGCACATTTTCCGTCTATAACGACATTAGGAAAAAGCTGATTGAGAGAGGTATTCCTGAAAGTGAAGTAAAATTTATACACGAAGCCGACACGGATATGAAGAAAAAGGAACTGTTCCAAAAGACACGCAAGGGAGAAGTCAGGGTGCTTCTTGGCTCTACTCAGAAGATGGGAGCAGGAACGAATGTGCAGGATAAACTTATCGCACTTCACGATGTGGATTGTCCGTGGCGACCTTCAGATTTGGAGCAGCGTTCCGGTAGAATTGTCCGTCAAGGCAATGAAAATCCGCAGGTTGATATTTACCGTTATGTAACAGAGCAGACCTTTGATGCATACCTCTATCAGCTTGTGGAAGGTAAGCAGAAGTTCGCAAGTCAGATTATGACGAGCAAATCTCCGGTTAGGTCGGCAGAGGATATTGATGAAACCGCACTGTCCTATGCAGAGATAAAAATGCTTGCAACAGGTAATCCATATATCAAAGAAAAGATGGACTTAGACATTCAAGTACAGAAGCTAAAGATGTTAAAATCCAATTTCTTATCAGAGAAATATGGACTGGAGGATAAGGTCATCAAGTTCTACCCACAACAGATTGCTTACTTGAAATCCCGTGTAGAGGGACTTACAAAAGATGTTGAAACAGCAAAATTACACCCGAAACCGATAGACGAGCAGCCGCTTGGAATGACGGTATCGGGTGTTTCTTATTCCGAAAAAGCCGAAGCAGGTCAGGCAATCATCAATGCCTGCAAGTCAATGAACAGTCCCGATGCGATACCACTTGGCGAGTACCGTGGCTTTCAAATGGAACTGTATTTTGATACGGTTCAGCGTAATTATGTTGTGAAATTAAAAGGCGAAACAAGCAGAGATGTACCGCTTGGCGATGATTCTCACGGTAATATTGTGAGAATAGATAACGGCATTGAACGCTTTGAAGAAACACTTGCTGATACGAAAAACAGCCTTGAAAATACGGAAAAGCAATTTGAAACAGCGAAGCAGGAAATCGAAAAGCCGTTTGCCAAAGAGGAAGAATTGAAGGCAAAAACTGTTCGACTTGATGAGCTGAATATCCTGCTCAATATGGATAAAAAGGAAAATGAGATTGTCGGCGGAGAGCCTGATGAGGGCGAAGCAGTCGGCGGCAGAAAGGAGAAATCGTATGAGAGATAAACAGAAAGGCGGTGGTCGATATGCCATTTATCGCACCTGAGTTAATCATTCAGGCGAAGCAGATGGACTTATTAACCTACCTGAGAAATTATGAACCGTATGAGCTGGTTAAGTTTTCAGGTAACACCTATTGCACCAGAACCCACGACAGTTTGAAGATTTCAAATGGGAAATGGATATGGTGGTCGAGAGGTATTGGCGGCAGGAGTGCTTTGGATTATCTGATTAAGGTCAAAGGTTACAGCTTCCTTGAAGCGGTGGAAACCATTATCGGACACACAGCGATTCAGGCTCCAGTCTATGAAAAACCACAGTCAAAAGAGGAAAACAAACCACTTCTTCTCCCTGAAAAATGTGCTTCCAACAGAGTGATTACAGAGTATCTTTTCGGGAGAGGAATAGATTTTGAAATCATCAATTACTGTATTTCCAATGACTTTATCTTTGAGAGTCTGCCGTATCACAATGTTGTGTTTGTAGGCTATGACGAGAAGAAAGAACCCAAATATGCAGCCTACCGTTCCACGAATAAGCGTAGGATTATGGGCGATTGCAGTGGCAGTAAAAAAGATTATTCTTTTCGGCTTGATAAGGAAAACTTGGAGGAAGTACACCTCTTTGAGTGTGCCATTGACTTGTTATCCTATGCCACGCTTGCGAAGCTGAACGGGCAGGATTGGAAAGAAATGAGCTTTGTTTCGCTGTCTGGGGTGTATTCTCCGGCAAAGAAAATTGAGGACAGTAAAGTGCCGATTGCACTGGAAAAGTATCTTGGCAGCAACCCATCTGTCAGGAAAATCCGTATCCATTTTGACAATGATATAGCGGGCAGAAAGGCAGCACAGACCTTAAAAACCATTCTGCCGGATAAGTATGAAATCGTTGATGAACCACCAAAAGCAGGTAAGGACTTCAACGATTTTCTTTGTATGCGGATGGGAATTTACAATAAAAAAACACACGAAAGGAATGAAGAACGATGAATGATACAAAGATTAAAGTTCTCTTGGTAGAACCGGAAAAGTACCCGAAGGAAATTGTAATCGACGACACTCTGGAAGCAATGCAGGAGGTTGTCGGAGGGGATATTGAGGAATATATGCCCTTTGATGATGACGTTGCAATCATCTGTAATGAGGAAGGAAAGATGAGAGGACTTCCGCTTAATCGTGCTGTTTATGTGCAGGACAACGATAAGAAAGAGATGGTTGATATTATCTGCGGCAAGTTCTTTATCTGTTATGCACCGCCTGAGAGTGAGAGCTTTCAGAGCTTGCCGGACGATATGATGAAGAAGTATAAGGAACAGTTCAAGTATCCTGAACGCTTTTCTAAGGAAGTGTGCGGCAATATCGTGGCTGAACCTTTTAAGCCGAAATCAAAGGATTATGAGAGATAGTAGCCTGAGAACGGGGCAACCCAGAGGAGATGTTTAATCTTAGCGAGCAGACCATTTGGATAAACACAGTTTCCCAAACGGTAAAAGGCTCGTTAGGGGTTGCCCCTAATACCCCGTGAGAAAGGAGAACTTGATTTGAGAGAGTTATTACTTATCGCCGCTGGGACACTGCTCGGCAGTTGTCTTGGCGTTACGATGATGTGCTTATTCCAGATTAACAAAGATTGCAGAGTAAAGAGAAAGGAAGATACCGATTATGAGAAAGAGAAACATTCAGAAGATTGTACGCTTTAACCGCAAGGAAGCACAGGACTTGGCAGCAAAGGCAAAGAAGGCTTGTCTTTCCGAAGCAGGACTTATCCGTTTACTTATCAGAGGTTACGAGCCGAAAGAGAAACCCGATGACCGCTTCTATGATGTGATGAGAGAACTGTCCTCTATCGGTAATAACATCAATCAGCTTGCGGCTAAAGCGAATACACTTGGTTTCATTGACGCACCTATGCTGAAGAATGAAGCTGCAAAGTGGAATAAGTTCCAGTCAGAGATTGAGAGGACATATCTTCGTCCAAATCAGAGCGAAATGAAATGGCAGTAACAAAGTTGTGGTCGGTAACAGAAAGGCTCGGTCAGGTCATTGACTATGCAACCAATCCCGAAAAGACTTCTGCAAATATCAAAAGGGAGTTTTCACCTGAACAGTATCAGGCTCTTGCTGATGTTATTGCTTATGCAAAGGATGAAGAAAAAACAGAGCGAGAATTTTATGTTGAGGGTATCAACTGTAATGTGGCGATTGCCCGTGACCAGTTCATAACGGTTAAGGAACAGTACCAAAAGACAGACGGTATCCAAGCCTATCACGGATATTTGAGTTTCAAGGAAACAGATATATCTCCTGAGATGGCACAGAAAATCGGAATGGAATTTGCAAATGAAGTGTGGGGGAAAAGATTTCAGGTTGTTGTGACAACCCATCTGAACACAAAGCACCTGCACTGTCATTTTGTCATCAACTCTATTTCTTTTGTCGATGGCAAACATTTGTGGGGAGAGGAAAAAGCGTGGTTCAAATTCCGAAAAGTTGCAGACAGAATTTGTGAGAAGTACGGACTTTACTATGACCCGAATCCGAACCGCAGTAAGCAGTCGGAGTATCTGACGATGAAAGAAAAGGCAGGTATGCCGACACGCTACTCGGTTGCAAAGGAAGCCATTGATTATGCTATCGACCACAGCAAGACCCTGAAAGAATTTCAGTTTGCTCTCAAGGAAATGGGATATGCCTATAACCTAAGTCCAAGCCGAAAATACTGGACGGTCATTCCAAAGGGATACGATAAGCCGATACGACTGAAAAATCTCGGAGCAGATTATACCAATGACCGGATTGTAGAGCGTATCAAAGAAAATCGTGACAGATGGGCAGAGATTGAGCCGTTCCAGAGGGCAACTTATAAACCAAGACAGTACCGTATGCAGACCAGAGGGCAGAAGCTGAAAAAGAAAGGCGGACTTTATGGGTTGTATCTGTATTACTGTTACAGACTCGGTTATCTGCCCAAGTATAAGAAACAGAATAACGCAAGGCTTCATTATCTTTTGAAAGATGATTTGATGAAGCTCGATAAGATTACTGATGAAGTAAGGCTGCTCGGACGAGAAAATATTTCCATGGACGAACAGCTTTTTTCATATAAGACTTCCTTAGAGGAGCAGATGAAAAATCTGATTGCCGGAAGAACACATCTCCGAAAAAAGATAAGAACAAATATTGATGATGGTCAGCTTCAGGCGGCAAAAGATGAAATCGCTTCTATCAATGGAGAATTGAAAAAACTCCGACGGGAAGTAAAACTCTGCGAGGATATTGCGGAGAGGTCAAAGGTTATGGAAGAAAACCTTGAGCATATCGAAACAGAGGAACAAAAACAGCAGAGAAAGGAGAAATCACGCTATGAACAACGGTGGTGACGCAGCAGAGCAGGTCGTCAGGCTTTCGCTTGAAGGATTTGAAGTTGCTGCAAGATTAAGCGGTTCGGCGGCGAAGAATATCGCATTGCTTTTGGTATCGGTTCTGAAGCAGGAACAAAAGACGAAGGGCAAAGCAAGGCTTACCAATATGATTAAGTCAGGCAAGGAGCTGAAAGTCTTTTCCATTCCGCAAAAGGATTTGAAGAAGTTTACCGAACAGGCAAAACGCTATGGCGTTCTTTATTGTGTCCTCAGAGATAAGAACACAAAGGGAGAGAACGCTCCGGTAGATATTATCGCAAGAGCAGAGGACGCTTCTAAAATTCAGCGTATCGTTGAAAGATTTGAACTTGGCAAAGTGGATAAGGCTTCGATTGTCAGTGAAGCAGAGAAAGCTATCGCAGACCGTGAAGCGGTTGAAAAAGAAAAGCCGACTAAATCCAAGAGTGAAATCATTATGGAAGAAGCGGTCAGAAATCCAATGCAGAAAGAGGAGCGAGCAAACGCAAACCCCTCAGTCGCCAAAACAGACAAAAGCCCTCTGTCAAGGCAAAACTCAGAGCCGGTAGAAACGCAATCTGATAAGGGTGTTGCAAAGCCAGTGGAAAAGCCATCGGTCAAAGAGAAACTTGACCGTTATAAGGAACAGGCAAAACAGCAAAAAGAAGCAGAGCGTAAAGAGCCGGAGGTTAAGAAAGACGGCAAGAAGCCGCAGCAGAAAAACGGTCAGACGGTACACCGTCAGCCGAAGAAAAAACCCAAAACAAAAGAGAGGTAATTCACTATGACAAATGATTTCAAACCCGCAAAGGCTGGCGGTAATCAGCCGAGATTATCCAAAGAGGAGTATGCAGAAAAGAAGCGAGCAGAAAAAGAAAAGGTCTATCAGATGATTGATGACGCTTCCCGTGAGATTGTGAGTGACCCTGAGAAATTCAAGAGTTTTCTTGATACGCAGAGTCGAATGGACAGATATTCCGCAGCAAATGCTCTCCTTATTTACAGTCAGTATCCGCAGGCGACACAGCTTAAAGATTTTGATGATTGGGGTAAGGACAATGTGAAGATTACCAAAGGGGCAAAGAGTATTTCTATCCTTGAACCAGTGGAATACACAAGAGCAGATGGTTCTCCGGGTATTTCCTACAATGTCAAAAAGGTATTTGATGTTACGCAGACAAATGGAAGAAAAGCTCCGGCAGTATCAGCAAACCGTGACCCGAAAGCACTTATCACGACAATGCTTGATGTATCTCCGGTAGAGGTTGCGGCAACTGATGAACTTCCGTATCCGAATATGGCAGCTTTCTATAATAATGAAAAGCAGACCTTGTATGTGAAGCGTAATGTGGGCGACAGCGTAGCAGTTGCTCAGTGTGTCGCTCAGGAACTTGGACACGCACAGCTTTCCATCAACAGCGAAAGTTACAGCCGCAGGGATATGGGCTTTCAGGCAGTGTGTATCGGATATATGATTTGCAAGAAGTATGGCGTAGATACACAGAATTTTGCAATTAACCGTATTCCGGAGGGACTGGCTTCCAAAGAGCCGAAAGAAATCCGTGCGGAGCTTTCCAAGACACGAAATGCAATGGCAGAAATTCACAGTCATATCTCTGATGAAATGTTCCGCAAGAAGCAGGAGCGTTCAAAGGACTATGAGAGATAACGGAGGGCAGATATGGAAAAAGAAAAACTCTACCACATTGCTTTGGACGATTATGAACACGGTGTTGTCATTCGCTCCTTAAACGATGAGAAAACAAAGTTGATGGAGGAAGGCAAGTCCGCAGACGCAGTAGACGACCTGCTTGTAAAAGTCGGAAATGCCCCATTGAAAAAGTTCAAAGTGATTGAAAGGAAACGCTCAGATGAAGCGAGATAATGACAGGCAGACTGCCATTATTTTATCCATTGTCGGTATCGTTCCGGTCATATGGCTGGCACTTCTGATTGCACCTTCCATAAGCGGAGGATTGCCGGAGATAGCAGCCAATCTTGCGACACTCTTTGATAATCCATTTTCCATAAAATTATGTGGGGACAGCCTGAAAACTGTCCTCATTTTGCTTTTATGCTATGGAATGGGTATCGGGATTTACTTTTCGACAAGAAAGAATTACCGCAGACGAGAAGAACACGGTTCTGCCAAATGGGGCAATGTCAGAGCCATTGATAAAAAGTACCGACAAAAGCCACTATCAGAAAATAAGCTGATGACTCAGAATGTGTGCATTGGACTTAATGCCAAGAAGCACAGACGAAATCTGAATACGCTTGTGTGCGGTGGCTCCGGTGCAGGTAAGACGAGGTTTTATGCAAAGCCTAATATTATGAACGCTGCAAGAAACAGCTATGTGATATTAGACCCGAAAGGGGAAATCCTGCGAGATACGGGACATCTTCTTGAGAAGAAAGGTTACGAAGTGCGTGTGCTTGATTTGATTTCAATGGAGAAAAGCCATTGTTACAATCCTTTTGTTTATTTGCAGAATGACAATGATGTGCAGAAGCTCGTAACCAATCTTTTTAAGAGTACCACTCCGAAAGGTTCACAGAGCAATGACCCATTTTGGGATACGGCAGCGTCAATGCTTCTGCTTGCACTTGTATTTTATCTGCATTATGAAGCACCGCCGGAAGAACAGAATTTTGCGATGGTAATGGAAATGCTCAGAGCCGGGGCGATTGAGGACGAGGACGACCCAAGTCCTTCTCCGCTTGATAATCTGTTTTCGGATTTGATGATAGATAATCCTGACCACATTGCTTTGAAGTATTACCACTCTTATCATTCCGGTTCTTCCAAAACATTAAAATCCATACAGATAACCCTTGCAGCAAGGCTTGAAAAGTTTAACTTGGAAAGTCTTGCTGCTCTTACTTCTGCCGATGAACTGGATTTGCAGTCACTCGGAGAGAAAAAGGTGGCACTGTTTGCACTGATACCGGATAACGACTCTAGTTTCAACTTCTTGGTATCCATTCTTTACACACAGCTTTTTCAGCAGTTATTTTATGCAGCCGACCATATCCACGGCGGCTGTTTGCCGATGCCTGTTCATTTTATGATGGACGAATTTGCCAATGTTTCACTGCCGGACGACTTCGACAAGATACTGTCGGTTATGCGTTCCCGTGGTGTATCGGTAAGCATCATCTTACAGAACTTGGCACAGCTTAAAGCCTTGTTTGAAAAACAGTGGGAGAGCATTGTAGGTAACTGCGATGAATTTCTTTACCTCGGTGGAAATGAGCAGTCAACCCATAAATATGTGTCGGAGCTGTTGGGCAAGGAAACCATTGATACCAACACGTTCGGAAAGAGTACCGGAAGAAGCGGTAACTATTCCACCAACTATCAGATTAGCGGCAGAGAGTTACTTACCCCTGATGAGGTGCGTATGCTCGATAATCAGTACGCTATTTTGTTTATCCGTGGGGAAAGACCCATTATGGATTTCAAATATGACATTATGAAACACCCGAATGTGGCACTTACCACAGACGGAAAGGCGAGTCCTTATAAGCACGGAGAAGTCACAAAAGATATTGCTTCGATTGCCATTTGGGACATTGACCCTGCAACACTTCCTGAAAAGGAAATGGAAGAAACGAACTGGGAACTTCTTTCCGATGAGGAGATGGAAGCTCTGTTCATAAACAATCAAACAAATTAAATTTTGGAGGTATTCAACTATGACTATTTTTAAGAAAAAAGCAACTGACATTCAGGAAACAAAGAAACTGCCTATGACCGGAAAGGTTAAGAAAGGCTTCCGTGCTTACTGCACAATGGTCATTGTCGGTGCGTTGGCACTTGGAATGACAACGACTGCATTTGCAGCGAATGACCCGCTTACCGTAGTCAATAATCTGTCCGACTTTATCTTCGGACTTATCCGTGCCATCGGTATGATTTTGCTTGGCTTTGGTATCGTGCAGGTCGGTCTTTCACTCAAATCTCACGACCCTTCTCAGAGAGCCAATGGCTTCCTGACTCTTGCGGGCGGTGTCATTATCACTTTTGCGAAAGAAATCCTTACTCTTATCACAGGCTAAGATAAGAGTTACACAGTTATCGAGGGGTGTGCCAAGTTAAGGGACACCCCTTAATTGTAAGGAGGTGCTTTGAATGAGTGATAACTGGGTAGTTCAAAATCTTGAAAATGCCCTTGAAACTTGGAATGAAAAACTGTCGGAAATATGGACACTCATCACAACTACACCGCAGAACTTTAAGGGCGGGAATATCTGGAAGGTTATTGTTGACATCAACGGTGCAGTTCAGGCTATCGGGCTTGCCTTACTTGTATTGTTTTTTGTGATAGGTATGGTAAAGACCTGCGGAAGTTTTACAGATGTGAAGAAACCGGAACACGCTTTGAAACTCTTTGTCCGTTTTGCATTGGCGAAAGGTGTTATCACATACGGAATGGAGCTTATGCTTGCATTATTTAATATCGTGCAAGGGACGATTTCAACCATTATGAATGCTGCCGGATTTGGAACTCCGGAACAGACGACCTTACCCACAGAGATGGTAACGACCATAGAGGATTGCGGATTTTTTGAGAGTATCCCTTTGTGGGCGGTAACGCTTATCGGAGGATTATTTATCACGGTGCTGTCGTTCATTCTGATAATGACAGTGTATGGACGATTTTTCAAGTTGTATATGTACACAGCACTTGCACCGATACCGCTTTCCACATTTGCAGGAGAACCTACACAGAATGTAGGCAAGAGTTTTATCAAGAGCTATTGTGCAGTTCTGCTTGAGGGAGCAGTCATTGTACTTGCTTGTATTATTTTCTCCGTATTTGCTTCATCGCCACCAGTAGTGAATCCTGATGCAGCAGCAGTTACGCAGGTGTGGGCATATATTGGGGAATTAGTATTTAATATGCTTGTTCTTGTCGGTGCAGTAAAAATGTCTGACCGTATTATCCGAGAGATGATGGGACTTTAAGGAGAGATTTTGAGATGAACCAAAGAGATTGTAAGAAATGCGTTTACTATGGCGGTAAACGAAAAGGCAAAGTCTTTTGCCTGAATGATAAATGCGTGAGGGAGAAAGACCGAAACCGCAGGAAAGGAAACAGATATGGAAGTAAAAATTAACCGAGAAATCAGAAATTATACAGAGTCAATGTTTTTTGGGCTGTCGCTCAGACAGTTCATTTTTTCTGTTCTCGCTTGTGGCGTTGCGGTAGGACTGTATTTCTTGCTCAGACCGTATGTTGGCACGGAAACCGTATCGTGGGTGTGCATTTTGGGTGCTGCTCCGTTTGCGGCACTTGGCTTTGTGAAGTACAACGGTATGACCGCAGAGAAAGCAATCTATGCGTGGATAAAATCGGAGTTTTTAATGCCGAAGAAGCTGGTATTTCACTCCACCAATGTTTATTACGAACTGATGAAGCCAAGCATTGAACAGAAGCAGAAGGAGGTATTGAAGTCAAATGATTAAGACTCTTACAAATTTGTTTAAGCAGGATAAAGAAAAATTTGTTGTACCGAAAGGGGTGCAGGACGTGATTCCCGTGGCAGCTATCTTTGATGATGGCATTTTCAAAGTGGGAAAGGATAAATATTCAAAGACCTACCGCTTTACGGATATTAACTATGCAGTGGCGAGCCGTGAGGATAAGGAAGCGATGTTCCTTGAATATTCCGAACTTCTGAACTCTCTTGACAGTGGTGCAACGACAAAAATCACAATCAATAATCGTCGGCTCAACAGACTGGATTTTGAGCAGACAATTCTTATTCCGACAACCGGAGATAATCTGGACGAATATCGAGAGGAATATAACAAAATGCTTCTTGATAAGGCAACGGGTGCAAACTCCATTGTTCAGGATAAGTATATTACCATTTCCATCAATAAAAAGAGCGTGGAGGACGCAAGAACATATTTTGCCCGTGTCGGTGCAGATTTGATTGCTCACTTCGGCAGGCTTGGAAGTAAGTGTGTGGAACTGGAAACAGACGAAAGACTTCGTATTTTCCACGACTTCTATCGTGTGGGAGACGAAAGTTCTTTTCACTTTGATATTAAGGAAACAAGAAAAAAGGGACACGATTTTAAGGATTATATCTGCCCCGACACAATGGAATTTGAAAAGGACTATTTCAAGATGGGAAACCGTTATGGAAGAGTCCTTTTTCTTCGTGAATATGCGTCCTATATCAAAGACAGTATGGTAGCGGAACTTACGGATATGAACAGAAATCTGATGATGTCCATTGATATTGTTCCCGTTCCAACTGATGAAGCAGTAAAGGAAGCAGAGAACCGTCTGCTTGGTGTGGAAACCAATATCACAAACTGGCAGCGTAGGCAGAATGCCAATAACAACTTCTCTGCAACTGTTCCGTATGATATGGAGCAGCAGAAGAAAGAAATGAAAGAGTTCCTCGATGACCTTACGACCCGTGACCAAAGAATGATGTTCGCTGTTATCACAATGGTTATTACAGCAGACAGTAAGGAACAGCTTGAGAATGATACGGAAGCGTTGCTTACCACAGCAAGAAAACATCTTTGCCAGTTTGCAACACTGAGATTTCAGCAGGTAGATGGACTCAATACGGTAATGCCGTTTGGAACAAGAAAGATTGATGCGTTCAGAACACTTACAACAGAGAGCCTTTCGGTATTTATCCCATTCAGGGTGCAGGATATTTTCCACGAGAACGGTATCTATTACGGTCAGAATGTTATCAGCAAAAATATGATTATCGCAGACCGTAAGCAGCTTTTGAATGGTAACTCCTTTATTCTCGGTGTATCTGGTGGCGGTAAGTCATTTGCGGCAAAGGGAGAAATCATCAATCAGGTGCTTTCTTCAGACGCAGATATTATCATCATCGACCCTGAGCGAGAGTATTCACAGCTTGTCAATGCAATGGGCGGAGAGGTAATCAATATTTCTGCTACTTCCGACAATCACATCAATGCAATGGATATGAATAAGGATTACGGCGACGGTGCAAACCCTGTCATTTTGAAATCCGAGTTTATTATGTCCCTTTGTGAACAGCTTATCGGCGGAACAAATCTCGGAGCAAAGCAGAAGTCTATCATTGACCGTTGCACGGCAAGCGTGTACCGCAGTTATCAGCAGAATGATTATCAGGGACATATACCGACCTTGCAGGATTTCAGGGCAGAACTTTTGCAGCAGGACGAACCGGAAGCAAAGGAACTGGCACTTGCCATTGAGCTTTTTACGCATGGTTCTCTGAACACTTTTGCAAAGCAGACGAATGTGGATACCAATAATCGCCTTATCTGCTATGACATTCTTGATTTGGGTAAACAGCTTATGCCGATTGGTATGCTTGTTGTCCTTGACTCTATCCTGAACCGTATCACACAGAACCGTGCAAAGGGTAAGAACACCTTTATCTTCATTGATGAGATTTATCTTCTGTTCCAGCACGAATACTCTGTAAACTTCCTCTTTACCTTGTGGAAGCGTGTGAGAAAATACGGTGCATACGCAAGTGGAATCACTCAGAATGTCGATGACCTTTTGCAGAGCCACACAGCGAGAACAATGCTTGCAAACTCAGAGTTCATCATTATGCTGAATCAGGCTTCCACAGACAGGCTTGAGCTTGCAAAACTTCTGAACATTTCTGACCTCCAGATGTCCTATATCACGAATGTGGAAGCAGGACACGGACTTATCAAGGTGGGAAGTTCGCTTGTACCGTTTGCAAACAAATTCCCTAAGAACACGAAACTTTATAAACTGATGACAACCAAACCAGGCGAAGCATAAGGAGGGATTTACAATGTCTAAGATTCAATTTCGCAATGCTGAACACAGAGATTTTGTATTGGAAAATCTGGATAAGTGCAAAGTCAACGACTGCTATCACAGAGCATTTTTCTATGTGATGGGTATTTCAGAAGAAACAAGAATGAACATCGGAAAGATGTTTGATTTTAAGAGGGATTGCATCATACCGGAAGGTATGCACGGCGGTTGGCAGACAAGTGGCACAGTCAAGGTCTGCCACCTTGCCTTTAATCTCTGGAATGGATTTACGGAAGAAGGCAGGGAAAATCTCTATACACCGGAGGAACTGTTCTGTTGCGGATATGCTCCGTATTTTATGGAGGGTATCAAGTTGAGGTATCCGGAGTATTGCAGAGATTTGACTCCACCTAAGAGAAATGATATGGAAAGGTAAGAGAAAATGAGCAGAAAAATCTATATTATTATTGCAATGGTGTTTACGGTAGTGTTGTCTGTAAGCACCTTCTTTATTATCCGTAATCACATTGACTCTGCCAAGCAGAATGAAGTCTATGATAACCTTGCGGAGGTTGTGGAGGACGAGCCGCAAAAGGAAAATGAGGGCGTGACGTTTTCGGAAGATAAGGACTATCTTGCGGAATATCTTGAACTCTATCGGCAGAATGAGGATATGGTGGGTTGGATAAAGGTTGAGGATACCAATATCAACTATCCGGTCGTGCAGTCTGTAAATGAGCCGAACTTCTACCTGAAGCACAAGTTTGATAAGACCTATTCCGCTTATGGCTGTCCATATGTGCAGGAAAATTGTGATGTGCAGAAACCTTCAGACAACATCATTATATACGGACACCATATGAATGACGGCTCGATGTTTACGGGACTGATGAAGTACAGAAACAAGAGCTTTTGGGAAGGTCATAAGACGATTACCTTTGATACACTGACGGACAGACACCGGTATGAAGTGATTGCAGTCTTTAAGACAGTCGTTTATACAGACAGCTCCGATAGCTTTAAGTATTATGAGTTTACGGACGCAGAAAATGCGGCAGAGTTTGATGCGTATGTTGTTAAGTGCAAGGAACTTTCTTTGTATGATACCGGAGTATCGGCAGAATATGGCGACAAGCTGATTTCTCTTTCTACTTGTGAATATTCAAGAAACAATGGCAGGCTTGTTGTTGTCGCTAAGAGAGTGGATTAAACCCCACTCTCTATTATTTTTCGAGAAAGGAGGAAACCGATGGCTGATATAAAAACAAGAGATACAAGCAAAGGTACAATCAAGACCATAAATAAGGCAGCAGTTGCCACGGAGCGAATGAAGAAAGCCTATGTGATGACGAAAGATAAGGCAGAACATTCCACCAATGCTTCGGAAAATTCCGCAGAGGAATATGCTTCCGATAAAATCGAAGCGGCAACGGATAGGGCTGTTCACGAAACTGCATACCGTGCGGATAAAGTCGGCAGATGGGGTGTGCGTGAAACAAGGCAGAATTATCAGAAAGCCAAAACGGGAATTGAGAATTTCAAGACCAAGCGTGCAGAGAAACAGCTTCAGAAACAATCGGTCAATCCTGTCGGAAAACAGAGCATCCGAACTCTGGAGCGTACGGAGAAAACAATTAAACAGTCTGCAAGGTCGGCAGGAAATACGACAGTCAAGACCGTATCGAAAGGTGCAACCAATACTGTTCAAAGGTCGGTCAAGACCGCAGAACAAACGGCAAAGACTTCTATTAAGACCACCAAAGAAGCTGCCATTATAGCACAGAAAACAGCAAAAACAACAGCCAAAGCAACACAGAAAGCGGCTCAGACGGCAAAGAAAGCGGCGAAAGCCACAGCAGATACCGTTAAAGCCACAGCGAAAGCTACTGTTGCGACAGTCAAAGCGATTATTGCAGGGACAAAAGCACTTGTAGCAGCAATCGCCGCAGGCGGTTGGATAGCGGTTCTGATTATTATGATTGTCGTGCTGTTTGGTGCTGCCGTAGCAATGTTTGGAGGAGGAAGTGACAGTAATTCCTATACTCCGGTAAGTGCAGAGGTAGAAGCCTATGAACCCATCATACAGAAGTATGCCAAAGAGTACGGCATTCCTGAGTATGTGGAACTTATCAAGGCGGTTATGATGCAGGAAAGCGGTGGCAGAGGACTTGACCCTATGCAGGCAGCAGAGGGAAGTTTCAATACAAGGTATCCGCACGAACCTAATGGAATTAAAGACCCTGAATATTCTATCCAGTGTGGAGTTCAGGAATTGAAAGCGGCTCTTACTTCGGCAGAAGTGGAAAGTCCGATAGATATGGAGCATATCAAACTTGCCTTGCAAGGCTACAACTTCGGTAATGGGTATATTTCTTGGGCAAAAACAAAGTATGGCGGTTATTCTTATGCCAATGCAGTGGAGTTTTCCACTCAGCAGGCACAAAGGCTTGGTTGGGACAGTTATGGAGATACCCAATATCCGGCTCACGTTTTGAGATACTATCCGTATGGGCGAGCCTTTACTGCCGGAGGTAATCAGGCGATTGTTGAGGTTGCCTTGACACAGCTAGGCAATCAGGGCGGACAACCTTACTGGAGCTGGTACGGCTTTAATAGTCGAGTGGAATGGTGTGCCTGCTTCGTATCTTGGTGTGCTGACCAATGCGGGTATATTGAAAGCGGACTTGTTCCGAAATTTGCAGGTTGCGTGGATGGTGCAAACTGGTTTAAGTCAAATGGGAAATGGCAAGACCGCACTTATGAACCAAAGGTAGGAGATATTATCTTCTTTGATTGGGAAGGCGACGGTACAACAGACCACGTTGGTATCGTAGAGAAGTGTGAGAATGGCACAGTTTATACCGTAGAGGGCAACTCAGGCGACGCCTGCAAGCAAAGACAGTACGCAGTCGGAAGCAGCAATATCTATGGATACGGTATTCCGGCATATTAAAAATTCCAGACGGTGTCTGGAAAATTGAAAAGATGGCTGCTCAGTTGAGTAGCCATCGGGTACATTATGAGAAATCAGTTGTTTCTCTGTTATTCAGGAAAATATGGTGTGTGTGATAAGTGAAGCTAAAAAGCATATCGGCATTTTCTTTACTGCCGTCTAAAAAGGAAATATCATCGGCAAGGATAAAAAGAATTGCTAACAGCTTCTTGATATATCCAGTGTAGCAGGCATAATCTACATAGATGTTGGCGATATATCCCTCGGCAAATTCTATCAGGTCAGCGTCAATTTCAAAGCTATTGGATAGTTCGTAAACGGTTTTGATAAATTTATCCTTGTCAGCAATTCGCTCTTTACTTGGAACACTTCTGCGGTTCTTCTGTATAAATTTTAAAAAATCATCAGCTTCCGTAAAGTCAGGAGTGATTGTGTTGCCAGTTCCCAAATCTGTTTTGTAATCCTCAAATTTCTCTTTTTCAAACCGATTACTGAATATTATCTTTTGTTCGTCCATTCCTTTTTACCCCTAAGTTTATTCTATGGAGATTGTTTAACTTGGCTCTTGGGTTGTGATTTGTCTTTCGCCATTAACAATCGTGAATTACTACTTTTATAGTATAACATAAAAACAGTTGGGAATCATCACTAATAGTTGGTTTGACTTCCTTTGGGTGCGTGTGATTTGAAATCAACTTAACCTATACTATTAGTTATGGAAACACACTAAGGGAGGTGATGTGATGAAGCTCGATACAATCGGCAAGAATATAAGAAAGTTCCGACTTGCGAGGAAATTACGCCAAGAAGATTTGGCTGAGAAAACAGATTTGACAACAAATTATATTGGTATGGTTGAGCGTGGAGAGAAAATTCCGTCACTCGAAACTTTCATAAAGATAGTAAATGCTTTAGGTGTATCATCGGATATGGTTCTTACTGATGTCCTGGAAACGGGATATACAGTCAAGAACTCAATGCTTAATGAGAAGCTTGAAAAACTTGCTCCTGAAGATAGAAACAGAATTTATGAAGTTATAGATACACTTGTGAAGCAATCAAAGCAAATACTTCCATAAAACACAGAAGTTCGTCCTAATCGACGAGCTTTCTTTTTTCGGTATAAAAAATTTCTGCTATCGACAAATTTTTCGGGACTTCGACAGAGAGAATATGCTATAACAACAACTGTCAGTGATAGACACATACTAATAGACATAGGAGGAAGTAGAAGTGAACGACATTTTCAGACAAATAGCAAAAGAAAATGGAACAACCGAAAAAGCAGTAAAAGAGGAAATGAAGTTTGCCATTCGGGAAGCAATGAAAAGTGCTGAACCGGAAGCAATCGCTTTTTGGAAAGCAGTTGCACCGGACGGAAAAGAGCCGCCGATAGAAAAGGTCATAGCAATGATTGCGTTGAATGTTAATAATAGAATGTATAATTGAGGTGCTTCGGCATCTCTTTTTTATTATTCTTTAGAAGAGTTGCATTAGGTGTTTGCAAAAAGTGACACCTTAGTGTCTGAAAGGTTACATTTCTGTCTGAAATCTTGAAATGCCTGAAAATTTAATATATAATGTTAAATGGTTAACTGTAACGAAGAAGAATTATAAGATGAAGAGGTGTTACTGATGAAGATATGCTATAACAAACTTCAAAAACTTATGATTGACAATCAAATGAAAAGACAGGATTTAATGCGTGCAGCCGAAATTACATCATACGCTGCAACGAAGATAAATAAGAATGAGCCAGTATCTCTTGAAGTACTGATGAGGATATGTCAGGTGTTTCATTGTGATATTGGAGATATATGCGAAGTTATTTTAGACGAAGATTAAAACACGGAGGTAATTATAGATGGCAAGGGCTGCTAAACCAAAGAAAGAAATATCAATGGAAGAAGCACTTTGGAAAAGTGCTGATAAACTGAGAGGTTCTGTTGAGCCTGCGGAGTATAAGCACGTTGTTCTGAGTTTATTCTTCCTTAAATTTGCCAGTGACAAGTTTGAGGAATGCCGTAATAAGATTATTTCTACACACGGCGAAAAGTATGCGGATATGAAGCCGTTTTATACTCAGGAAAATGTATTCTATCTTCCTGAAGAAAGCCGTTGGAAGTACATTATTGAAAATGCAAAGCAGGACGATATTGCCCTGAAGATAGATACAGCACTTTATACGATTGAAAAGAACAACCCGGCACTGAAAGGTGCTTTGCCGGATAACTATTACTCCCGCTTACATATTGATACGGCAAAGTTGGCTTCTTTGCTTGATGAAATCAATCGTATCAACACTGATGATAAAGAGAACGACATTATAGGTCGTGTATATGAGTATTTTCTTAGTAAGTTCGCTCTTGCAGAAGGAAAAGGTAAAGGAGAGTTCTACACACCAAAGTGTATTGTAAACCTGATTGCCGAAATGCTTGAGCCTTACGATGGAATACTTTATGACCCTTGTTGCGGTTCGGGCGGTATGTTTGTGCAGTCCATCAAGTTCGTAGAAGCACACAGCGGTAATAAAAAGAAAGTGTCTATTTACGGTCAGGAATACACAAATACCACTTTCAAACTGGCAAAAATGAACTTAGCTATCCGTGGTATTTCTGCAAATCTTGGAGAAATGGCAGCCAATACATTTACCAATGACCAGCACAAAGACCTTAAAGCAGATTTCATTATGGCAAACCCGCCTTTCAATCAGAAGCAGTGGAGAGCCGAAAATGAGCTTGTAGATGACCCTCGTTGGAACGGCTATGAAGTTCCGCCGACAAGTAATGCAAACTATGGTTGGATACTGAATATTGTTTCCAAACTCTCTCAAAACGGTGTAGCAGGTTTCTTGCTTGCCAATGGTGCATTATCTGATGATGGTACAGAGTTAAAAATCAGACAGCAGCTTATAGAAAATCATTTGGTAGAAGCAATCATTATTCTTCCGAGAAACCTTTTCTATACCACAGACATCAGCGTTACCCTTTGGGTACTCAATAAGAATAAAAAGGCTCGTGTCGTGGAACAGAATGGAAAGCTAAAACGCTATCGTAATCGAGAAGATGAAATACTCTTTATGGATTTACGACAGATGGGCAGTCCTTATGAGAAGAAGTACATTGAATTGACAGAGGAAGATAGAGCCAAAGTTACAAGTGTATATCATAACTGGCAGCAGGAAGGCTATGAGGAAACTTATGAGAATGTGCCGGAATTTTGCTATTCTGCTTCTTTTGATGAAGTAAAGGAAAAAGGATTTACTCTTGTACCGAGCAGATATATTGAGTTTGTCAACCGTGATGAGAACATCGACTTTGATACCAAAATGAAATCATTGCAGGGAGAACTCAAAGAACTTCTTGCTCAAGAGGAAAAATCTAAATCAGATTTGCTTGCTGTATTTAAGGAGTTGGGATATGAAATCGAATTATGATATTTTAGGAAACCATATCCGACTGATTGATACTCGGAACAGAGAAAGCATAACAGACAGAGTTTTGGGAATTAACATAGACAAGTTCTTTATGCCGTCGGTTGCAAATGTCATTGGTACGGATTTGAGTAAATATAAACTGATAACAAAAGGAAAGTTTGCGTGTAATCCAATGCACGTTGGTCGTGATGAACGACTTCCGGTTGCATTGTATGATGAAGAAGAACCTGCTATTGTTTCTCCGGCGTATTTTATGTTTGAGGTAGTAGATAACAGCATTTTGAATGAAGATTATCTGATGATGTGGTTTCGCAGACCGGAATTTGACCGAATTTGTTGGTTACATACTGACGGGAGCGTTCGTGGTGGGATTACTTGGGATGATATATGCAGACTAGAATTGCCTATTCCGCCTATTGAAAACCAGCTTGAAATAGTGAACAGTTATAAGGCAATTACGGAGAGAATTGCTTTAAAGCAGAAGATAAATGATAATTTAGCGGCTTGACATTGTTGTAAGAATTATTTTCTGCAATTCTTGCAGTTTTTCTATTTCAGAAAGATTTTCTTCTTTGCAATAAATAAGGCTCATAACCTTTTGGGAGAAAGATTTCTGTAATTCAAGTGGTGGAATTGCTATTCCATAAGCATGAACATCGTTTCGATTTAATGTAGGAACTGCACTACCACCAACAAAGCCATCATAATTTAGATTTTTGAGCAAATAAAATACCCACAACGGTTCTGCTTCATAAATTTGTTTTACATAGAGCGATGTGTTATGTGTCCAACAGTTGCAAAGGTACAATCTTGGGTTGCCAATATTGCCGCTTCGTCCCATTACAATAACAGGAGCTTCAGCAGTAAACTCATCATGATACCCAATTGTTCCGGTTGAACCTGCAACGGGATATTTACCACCAGTCATTTCAGTTCGAGGTAAATCATGCCCCCTTTGTAGTTGCAACACATCGCCAACAGTGCCTTGTTTCCAAGAAGATTTATCTGAGTTGGACTCAAAATATTTTTGATACAATGTTTGAGCAGTATCGTCTAAATTATCATTTATCTTCTGTTTCAAATCTATTCTATCGGTTATCGTCTTGTAGGCTTTCACTATTTTTCTCTGCTTTTCAATATCTGGTACTGGAAGTTCCACCATACAAAGCTCATTCCAATCGAAAATCTCTCTTACGCTTCCGTGTGACTTATACCTTGCATAACGGTCAAATTCTGGTCGGCTGAACCAAAGCATAAGATATTCAGGGTCAAGTTCCTCTTTATTTTCAACTTCAAAAACTGTATAAGAGCTTGAAATGATACAATCTTCTTCATCTAAATAAGCAATAGAAATTTTCTCTCCATTTCGTGAAGTAACGGGTCCGTATGCAAACTGTCCCGTTCTGACTATCTTATAATTCGATAAATCAGTTCCTACAATATTTGCGATTGAAGGAATAAATTTTTTACTTATACTTACGCCAAGCAACTTTGTTACGGCTAAATTCTTATTACGCTCGTCCACAAGTCGAATGTAATTGCCTAATATCTTATATCCTTTTTCCATTCCTACCACCTTAACCAATGTATTTTCTATGAGCAATTTTCACATTGCTCTGCTTGACCATTGCATATTGCAATGTCGTATCTATTCTTCTATGCCCCAAGAGCTGCTGAAGCTGCTCTATTGGCATTCCTTTGTCTATTGCCATTGTTGCAAGTGTTCGCCTGAATTTATGAGGGTGTACCTTATTTAATCCCAAGCGTTTTCCAAGCTGTCGTAATCTCACTTCAATACCTCCGATATTCATTCGATTATACGGAGATTGTAATGAAACAAAAAGTGCTGGATTGTCGTCCTTTCGGCTATTTAAGTAATTCTGCAAATGTATTTTTGTTCTTGCATCAAAATATACTATTCGCTCCTTATCGCCTTTGCCGAAAACCACACATTCTCTTTCGTTAAAGTCTATATCCTCACGATTTAGCAACACCATTTCTCCGACACGCATCCCCGTTGAAGCAAGCATATCAATCATCGCCAAGTCCCTGAGTTCTGTGCAATTATCTCTCATCAATTCAAGTGCTTCATCTGAATAAGTTTCCTTAATGTTTGTTCCGGTCTTAACCTTATGTATTCGCCTGACCGGACTTTTCAAAATATAATCCTCGTCCTCAAGCCAAGAGAAAAAACTGGAAAGTATTCGTCTTATATTATCTATCGTAACTTTACTTGATTTTTTCTTTGCTTGATACTCTGTCAAATAACAACGAATGTCGTCAGTTACGATATATTTGATACTCTTTCCAATACCATCAAGCATTGACTGTATCGTTGCATTATAGTATTTCAGAGTTTTCTCAGAACAGCCTTCAATACGCTTTGCCGATAGGAAAGATTCTACTAAATTCTGTTCTGAAAGTTCCTCATCTTTTTTTATCTTTGTTACCTCATAATCAAAAAGTGTATACTGCAACACCTCTTGCAATCTTTCTGTCTGTGCGTTATTCAGATAAGGTAACATTCCTTGAATAACATCAGTGATTAGGTTCTGTTTCATAGTCAATTCTCCTTTTCTTTTTTAAGAGAACGACTACCAGTGGCAGTCCCTTGTTTTAACTCCCGCCACTGATGGGAGTTCTATTGTAAATGATAATTTAATAAACACCACTGATACAATTTTCTTCAAGGTGTTCTTAGAAAATAAGCCGACTGCCACAATATCTTTCACGGATATTGTACAACTTATGGGTGGTGGCACTCCTAAGACAGATGAAGATAGTTTTTGGAACGGTAACATTCTTTTCTTTACTCCTAAAGATATTTCACGTTCACCATTTTGTATTAGTACCGAAAAGCATTTGACCAATGAGGGGTTAAACAACTGTTCAAGTCGATTATATCCACCATATACAACATTCGTTACCTGTCGTGGAACTGTCGGTAATTTAGCTTTAGCAGGTGTACCTATGGCTATGAATCAATCGTGTTATGCTTTGAAGGGAAAGAATGACTTTCCAGCCTTATTCGTATTCTCTTTTACCCGATATGTAATAGCAACAATGAAGAAAAAAGCATCGGGAGCTGTTTTTAGTGCATTGGTAACACGAGATTTTGAAATGGAAAAAGTATTTGAACCTAATTTTGAAGACGCAATTCTATTTGAAAAGCGTGTCGAACCTCTTTTTGCTCAAATTCTTGCAAATACCAATGAAATACAACAGCTTCTTGACTTGCAAAATGCTTTACTAACTCAGTTATCAAGCCGCTAAATTATCATTTACAAGGAGGAACCTATGTCATTAGCAGATATAATTCAGATTATAATCGGAGTATTGTCACTGGTGGCAACAATAGCAGTTTCTTTTTTGATTTATTGGTTGCAATCACGACATGAAAAGGAAATACAGAAATTGCAATGCGAAAAGGAACGTATAGCATTGCAAGAAAAAGCTCGACTTTTTCTAATTGATAATCAAGAGGAAAGAGATTATTTGCCGTGGTGTATTATAGCAGCTAATCTATATCCGCTTGAAAAGCATACAAGGAAAATTTATTCGGAATACTGCCGGTGTTCTGAAGAATTACAAAATGAGATATTAAATCAAGCCGGATATAAGATTAAACAATTTACGGGAAAGTATTGGTTACAGGGATGTATAGATAAACTTCAGCAAGATATAGAGAAATATAATTTGGGAAGGGATTATTTGTATGATGGAGCAAAATATTTTCATCGAAGCTATGATAGATACCGAGAATTAGAATGGAACGGCACTCCTAATATCTTTGAACCTATAAATAAAGAAAATCGTCTGATGATGATTTTGAATGTGGCTCAAATATCTATTGGAGAGTATATTGATGAATATTTCTATTATTTCGTAGATAAAAAAATGGATTTTGATAAGGAAACACCTATACCTCCGATTGATTATGTATGGGAATATCAAAGTCTAGCACACACAAGAGAAGAAACCGTTTGTATGTGGATGATGGAACTTGTTGAGAATATAGCAACAATTATAAATAATAAGTTTGGCGAAGATGTTGATTGTCAGTTTTTCTTAGAGTATACCGACGCACAAGCAGAAACTTATGAAGATAAATATTATGAAACAGTACAAGCACTTTATAATGCTTATTATACAAGTGTAGTTGCATCATAATTTGATGCAGAATACCAAAGGAGTGAACGCAATGGCAAATTTTAATGAACACGCATTGGAAATGTCAATAATGGAGTTGTTCAAAGACGAGGGGTACACCTATGTCAGTGGCGACCAGATACACAGAGAAAGGACGGAGGTTCTGCTTACGGACGATCTGAAGCAATACCTCTATAATCGCTATGCGAAAGATGGTATCACACCGAGTGAGGTGGATAGTGTCATTCTAATGCTGCGTAATATTTCCGGTACAATTTATGAAGCAAACAAAGCTGTATTTAAGTTGCTCTGCGATGGATTTATTCTTAACCGTGAGGATAGAACGCAGAAAGACCTCTATATTGAACTTATTGATTTCGACACTCCCGAAAACAATATTTTCAAAGCGGTTAATCAGTTTGAAATTGAAGGCGTAAATAATCAGTTGCGTATTCCGGATGGCATTGTGTTCGTAAATGGTATTCCTGTTGTTGTTCTTGAATTTAAGAGTGCGGTACAAGAGAATACGACCATAATGGACGCATATAAGCAACTTACAATCCGTTACCGTAGAGATATTCCAGAGATTTTCAAATACAATGCGTTTGTTGTTATCAGTGATGGAGCAAATAATAAATATGGTTCTTTCTTCAGCCCATATGATTTCTTCTATGCGTGGAGAAAGATAAACTCAGACGATAAAGAACTGGACGGTATCAATTCCCTTGTGACAATGGTAAAAGGACTTTTCCGAAAAGACCGTTTGCTTGAAGTTATTAAAGATTTTATTTATTTTCCGGATAACTCAGATAAGGATTTGAAGATAGTGTGTCGTTATCCACAGTTCTTTGCGGCAAATAAATTGTATGAGAATATCAAGGCTCATCTTCGCCCCGAAGGAGATGGTAAAGGTGGTACATACTTTGGAGCGACAGGCTGCGGCAAGAGTTATACAATGCTTTTTCTTACCCGTATGCTGATGAAAAGCAAATACTTTTCTTCTCCGACTATTCTTATTATTACGGACAGAACAGACCTTGACGACCAGCTTTCCAAACAGTTTGTAGGTTCAAAGAAATATATCGGGGATGAAACGGTTGTAAGTATTGAGTCCCGTGAGAAACTTCGTGAGGAGCTTCAAGGACGAGAGAGTGGCGGCGTTTATCTGACTACCATTCAGAAATTCACAGAGGATTTGCAGCTTCTTACAGACAGAACGAACGTTATTTGTATTTCTGATGAAGCACACAGAAGCCAAATCAATCTCGACCAAAAGGTTAAGATTACAGAGTCAGGTGTTCAGAAAACCTATGGCTTTGCCAAGTATTTGCACGACTCCTTACCAAATGCAACTTATGTTGGATTTACCGGAACTCCGGTTGATGGAACAATCGAAGTCTTTGGTGGTGTTGTAGACGCATATACAATGACGGAAGCTGTTAAGGACGGTATTACAGTTAATCTTGTTTACGATGGTCGTGCAGCTAAGGTTATGCTTAATCAGGACAAGGTAAGACAGATTGAAGAATATTATGCACAGTGTGAGCTTGAGGGAGCAAATGAACATCAAGTAGAAGAAAGTCAGAAAGCAGTTGCCAAAATGGAAGTTATTATTGGCGACCCTGATAGACTTCGTGCTGTTGCAGAGGACTTTATCAAGCATTATGAAACCCGTGTGGCAGAAGGTGCAACCGTAGCAGGCAAAGCAATGTTTGTATGTTCCAACCGAAATATAGCATACGATTTCTATAAGATAGTAAAGGAACTCAGACCGAAATGGACAGAAAAGAAGATTTGTGATGATGGTGTTGTTCTGAGTGAGAAAGATAAAAAAGAGTTGAAGCCAATGGAAAAAATCAAGTTGGTTATGACTCGTAATAAAGATGATGAAAAAGACTTATTTGATATGCTTGGCACAAAAGAGGATAGGAAAGAATTTGACCGTCAGTTCAAAAATCCGAAATCAAACTTTAAGATTGCCATTGTTGTAGATATGTGGCTGACTGGTTTTGATGTGCCGGAGCTTGATACGATTTACATTGATAAGCCTATTCAGCAGCATACCCTTATTCAGACGATTTCTCGTGTAAATCGTGTATGCGAGGGCAAAGATAAAGGTTTAATTGTTGACTACATAGGTATTAAGAAAAATATGAACACTGCCCTCAAGAAATATACGAATTTTGAGAGCGAAGAATTTGAAGGTGTGGAGCAGTCTATCACGATTGTAAAAGACCAGTTAGAAGTTCTTGGTCAGATGTTCCACAACTTTAACAGTAGTGATTTCTTCAACGGTTCTCCTACTGAACAGCTTGCCTGCCTGAATCGTGCAGTTGAGTATGTGCAGTTGTCTGAAGAACTGGAAAGAAGATTTATGGCAGCAGTCAAGAGAATGAAGCAGGCATTTAATCTTTGTAGTTCAAGTGAGAAATTCTCTGATGAAGATAAGGATTATATCCATTTTTATTGTGCTGTCCGTTCTATCCTTTTCAAGCTGACAAAAGGCGATGCACCGGATATTGAGCAGATGAACGCTCGTGTCCGCAAAATGCTTGAGGGTGCAATTCAGTCTGATGGCATTGAGGAATTATTTGAAACCGGAAAGCATATATCGGTGGACATTTTCAGCGATGAGTATATGGATAAGATAAATGCTATTCAGTTGCCGAATACGAAAATCAAGATACTTCAAAGACTTCTTTCTCAGGCGATTGACGAGTTTAAGAAAGTCAATAAGATTATGGGTGTGGAATTTGCAGACAGACTCAAGAAAGTTGTTGATGAGTATAATAACCGTCGTCGTGATGAAGCGTATGCCAACGAAGTCCTTGATGATGTTGCGGAGCAGCTTGCACAGTTGTTGTCTGAACTGAAAACAGAAAAGAACTCCTTCAAGAATATGGGTATAGATTATGAAGAAAAAGCTTTCTATGATATTTTGAAAGCAGTTTCCAAGAAGTTTGAGTTTGAATATCCGGACGATAAAATGATTGAACTATCCAAGAGGATAAAGTTGATTGTTGATGATAAGTCACGCTATACCGATTGGTCTGCCCGTGATGATATTAAGGCAAACTTGCAAGTGGATTTGATATTGCTGCTTGATGAGTTCGGCTATCCGCCAGTAACCATTGATGATGTTTACAAGGAAGTTCTTGAGCAGGCAGAGAATTTCAAGAAGTATGCACAGTAAATGAGAGGTGTAAATGTAAATATGTTTTATGACGATTTAAATACAGAAGAACAAGTATCATACCTTATTAAACCAATCCTTCAAGTCCTTCAGGAAGCAGGTGGACAGTTAGAGCGTTCTGAAATTAGAGACAGAATTAGTGAGTTAGATGAGCATATTGCTGAATTTGAACAGAAACTATATACATCTAATAAAACAGGAAATCAGTACAAAAAATTTGATTTTAAGTTTAATTTTGCTATTAAAGAGCTTAGTTATGTCGGACTCATATCTTATGTGAAATTCAATCCAAAGATTACACTTACTCAAGATGGAGCAAATGTAGATTTAACAGATTTTGATGTTAAGACAGAAGTAAGGGATAAGGCTCGAAGCTATTGGGAGGAACATTCGACTAAGAACAAATCGAAAAACAAGCCAGTAGAAACACTGGAGGTTGAAGACGAGGAGAATGAATCCACAGATGACGAATTGTTAGATGATTTCAAGGTAAAACTTCAGAGTGCAATCGCTAATATGTCTCCAGCAAAGTTTGAACAATTTTCACGAGCACTTCTTACAAAGATGGGAGTGGAGTTTACCAACAAAGGCGTTCAGGTGTCAAATGATGGTGGCATTGATGGTTATGGATATCACGTAGATGCCGATGATTTTAGAACAACCAGAGTGGTTATTCAGTGTAAAAGATTTAATTCAAATCCAGTGAGTGAGCCGGATATCAATCAATTTCTTGGGGCGATGAACAAATATCAAGCCGATTATGGAGTATTTATTACTAATAGCCGATTTACCAATAAGGCAAGAGAGGCTGCGAGAGAAGGTACGCCGATAACACTGATTGACGGAAATGATTTAATCAGACTGGTTATTAAATATGAATTGTATATAACACCAGTCACAACATATGTATTGGATGGTTTTTATACCGAGGATTGACACTAACGATAGCATAATTTACTCAAAGGATTTTTAAAAGGGGGCATAGAATGATGGCAAAGCAAAAGACCTATATCGCAATCGACCTTAAATCATTCTATGCTTCTGTGGAGTGTAAAGAACGAAATCGTGACCCATTGACAACAAATCTTGTGGTTGCAGATAAGAGCAGGACAGAGAAAACCATCTGCCTTGCGGTATCTCCGTCATTAAAAAGTTATGGGATACCCGGCAGACCACGCTTGTTTGAAGTCGTGCAAAAGGTAAAAGAAGCTAATAATACCCGAAGGTGGAAAGCACTAAATCGTACATTTACTGGTTCGTCTGATGACAGTACAGAATTAAATGCGAATCCGGCATTGGAGATTGATTATATCGTTGCACCACCTCGTATGGCATACTATCTGGAATATAGTACCAAGATTTACAGTGTTTACTTGAAATACATTGCTCCGGAAGATATTTTCCCGTACTCGATTGATGAAGTATTCATAGATGCAACCAATTATCTGAATACCTATCAGATGACTGCAAGGGAACTTGCCATGACGATGATACAGGATGTTTTGAAAACAACAGGAATTACGGCAACAGCCGGAATCGGCACGAATATGTACTTGTGTAAGATTGCAATGGATATCGTGGCAAAGCATATTGAGCCGGACAAGGACGGTGTGCGAATTGCCGAATTGGATGAAATGTCTTACCGCAGACAGCTATGGAATCATAGACCGCTTACAGATTTCTGGAGAGTTGGTAAAGGCTATGCAAAGAAACTGGAAGAACATGGACTTTTTACTATGGGAGATATTGCAAGGTGTTCCATCGGAAAGTCGAATGAACTGTATAACGAAGAACTGCTCTACAAGCTGTTTGGAATCAATGCGGAATTGCTAATTGACCATGCTTGGGGATATGAACCTTGTACGATGGAGCAGGTCAAAGCCTATAAGCCGGAAACCAATAGTGTATGTTCAGGACAGGTACTTCACTGCCCGTATGATTACGAAAAGGCAAAGTTGATTGTAAAAGAAATGACCGACCAAATGGTGCTTGATTTGGTGGATAAAGGACTTGTAACTGACCAGCTTGTGTTGACAATCGGCTATGATATTGAGAATTTAAGTAATCCGAACCTAAAATATCAATACAAAGGCGAGGTTACGATTGACCGATATGGACGCAAAGTTCCAAAGCACGCACACGGAACAGCGAATCTTGAGAAAAAGACTTCCTCTACTCGATTGATTACCAACGCCGTGATGGACTTGTATGACAGGATAGTTGACGAGCATTTGCTTGTACGCAGAATAACAATCACAGCGAATAAACTTGTTGATGAAAAATCCGTCAAGCAGGAAGATGAATACCAGCAACTCGACCTCTTTACCGATTACGAAGCACAGAGGAAGAAGCAGGCGGAGGAAGAAGAAAAATTAGAACGGGAAAGGCGTATGCAAGAAGCAATGCTGAGTATCAAAAAGAAGTTTGGCAAGAATGCTGTGTTGAAGGGAATGAACCTTGAAGAAGGTGCAACCGCCAAAGACCGAAACGAGCAAATCGGCGGTCATAAGGCTTAAATAAACTGAAATTTGAGGAATAAAATATGGGCATATTAGAAATAGTTTTTAATTCAAGAAAATTTGATTTGAATGATGATGTTCTGATGGGATTTGATAATTACTTTGATAAAAAAAGTAAGGATTATAATAGTTTTTGTTTAGACGAAGAAGATATTAATCCTTTACAAAACTTTGTAGCACAGATTAAGTCTGCTGACTCAGATAGTGTAATTTATGTATCTACTTATGGCTATGAAATCACAAATAGTAAAGGAGAAAAATCAACATACGCCGATGCTCTTTGGATTGACACAGTTTTACCTATTTCCCAAATAGAGAGATATATTGAAAAAAGTGGTGTTGCTGAACCAAGTAATATTTCTTTTGTTGGAGATAGTGATGAATGTGGAAACTATAAAGTATGGATTATAGCTCAGGAAGAGAATAATCCTCATATTATAGAGCTGACTGACCGCAAGAAGATAGACCATATGATAATATTATATTGGGATTGATAAGTTATAAAATTCAAGTTTGAAAGGAGTGTTAAATATGAAATTCCCATTTTATGATGCACCAAATACAGCTACAATAACCTGTTGCCACATATTAGAGAATGGAGAACCTATTTTGTATGTATCACATGATGAAGATGATGGAATGTGGTAATTTCTATGTGGAAAAGCACATGAAACAGACGAAGCAAAGTTAGTATCCTTAAAATCAGTATTCGACTTAGATAATTCTGTTGGTATTCTAAAGGATATGCCTTGCGGTTACTATGCTGAAAGAAAAGCTCAAGATGATGAATGGAGTGTTAGAAAACGGTAACTATCAGCTCGGTCAATTCAAGTTTGGAGAATTGAGAAAATCGGAA
>ENA-OZGB01000095-OZGB01000095.1-human-gut-metagenome-genome-assembly--contig:-NODE-95-length-47659-cov-8.129107_pt1 | contig 47659 bp, 57 predicted proteins | sample MGYA00245113_ERZ653651 | MGnify/ENA primary metagenome ERZ653651 (study PRJEB26926, sample SAMN06165095) | human gut metagenome | biome: ENVO:00009003; feature: ENVO:2100002; material: ENVO:00002003... | reverse complement strand
CAATCGAGAATACGCAGGACGGTGGGACGACACCCAGCGGATCGCTGACCATCACCGCAAATGGCACCTACGATGTGAGCGCTGTCGCACAGGCTATTGTCAACGTCGCGCAGAGCGCGCCAAAATCAAAAATTGTTGACATTACTCTTGGAGCGGATATAACAGCGCCTGCTGAGATTCTCCAAAACGACGATTTCCTCGAGGCGCATCACGCCGATCCAGGCTTTCTTTGCGTGCTTGCAGTGGTGTCCGCACAACAAACAAACAACTACATCTTGCTTGACATAAGCGGTAATGTAAAAATCGCCGATTTCTTTTATGGCGGTTCCTTGCGTAGTGGTGGATCGACGAACGTTTATTTTGTTCCGAAGCTCAACGATATGAACACCGTGAGTTATAACGGCACGATGTACTATGAAAACGGGAAACTTATGGTGTATGCGACATCTGCTCGTATCCTCGGAGCTGGAGAGTATAAACTCATCATGCTCACCGAGTAAACTGAAATTTTATGACAAATAGCGCATGACACGGGAAATGATCTGATCATCACGCTCGATGAACCGATCGAATAAGGAGGCAATGAAATGCAGATCATCGAGGCTTTTGCCACGAAAAACAAGTGCTACCAGATTGGTACGCCGCTTAGACCGCGCGGCATCATGTTGCACAGCATCGGTGTGCCGCAGCCTAATGCATCCGTCATGGCGCAAAATTTTAATCAGTACAGGCCCAACGGCCAGTCTGTTTGCGTCCATGCTTTTGTCCAGCGTGACGGGACGGTGTATCAGACACTACCTTGGACTGTACAGGCATGGCACTGTGGCGGCGCGGCGAACGCAACACACATCGGCATCGAGATGACCGAGCCTGCCTCCATCGTCTACACTGGTCATGGAGCCGACTGGAGAGATCTTGACCCAACCACGACAGAGACACATGTGCGTGGAACTTATGACGCGGCAGTTGAGCTTTTCGCTCAGCTTTGTGAACAGTACGCGCTTGACCCACTGGAAGATGGTGTCATTATCAGCCACGCCGAGGGTGCAATGCGGGGTGTGGCAAGTCACCACGCAGACCCCACACATCTGTGGCACACGTTTGGCTTGACCATGGACGGGTTCCGTAAGGCGGTAGCGGAAGCAATGGCCGCAAAAAATACAGTCGAGGAGGATGAGAACATGACCAGATACCACAGCATTGATGAAATGCCAGAGTGGGCGCGTAAGGAAGCCAAAGAACTGGTGGACTCCGGAGCGCTGCAGGGCGACACGAGTGGAGACCTGAACGTGTCGGAGGATATGCTGCGCGGAGCGATCATTGGTATGCGCTACGTAGAGGCAAGAAACCCACGCTATTACAGTCTGGAGGATGTGCCTAAGTGGGCACAGAAAGAAACCCAAAAGCTGATTGATCGTGGTGCGCTGCTGGGCGATGAGCACGGCAACCTTGACGTGACGATGGACATGCTGCGCACGATGATCGTGTGCCAGCGCATGGTTGATGAAAAGTAAAGGAGGGACTACATATGAAAATTAACTGGAAACTGAGATTTCAGAATAAGACGACCTTGACCGCGCTCGTGTTGGCGCTGGTTGCGCTGGTGTATCAGGTACTCGGCGTGTGTGGAGTCGTTCCGCGAGTCACGCAGGACCAGATTACAACGATCGCAGGCATGGTCATCAACATCCTGTGTCTGCTCGGCATAGTGGTCGACCCGACGACTGCGGGTGTCGGAGACAGCACTCAGGCGCTTTCCTATGATACTCCTAGAGCGGAGCAGATCGACCGCACCTACAAAAAATAATGACCAGAGCGGAACCAGACCGCCCAGAGGGGGCAGGGTGGTTACAGTGAACTAATCAGGGGGCACTGAGGCTATTCCTAACGTACCCAATTTTACTATGATAGAGGTGAGCATATGAGCGACAAAGATAGAGCACAAATTGATGTTGTGGCTGCCAATCTCAGAGTCCCCTATAGTCTTATCTCCACGGAGCTTGAGGGTCTGTATGGTTCTCAGGTTCTGGCTGAGATGCATGAGATTATAGACTACTACGACGTCTATGAAAAAGGAGCTGGCTTCAAGACTGAGGGCTCTAAGGGAGACTACACTCCTTCCGACCTGAAGTTCAAGCAGGCTGCTGCCCTCATCAATAAGGAAGCTCGTTTCCTGTTCTCCCACCCCCCTGACCTGTGGGTGGACGTTCCTTATGATGAGAAGAACAAAGAAGTCATGAAGGCCGCTAACACTACCTTGCAGAACCTGGTTGACCGGGTCATGACAAAGAACCGATTCAACTCCAAGCTGATCAAGGCAGCTAAAGACTGTTTCATCGGAAAGCGGGTGGCTTACTTTGTGAACTTCGATGAGGAGAAGGAGACTATTAAGGTCAACTTCATCCCCTCCCTGGAGTTTGTGTATGAGACCGATGAAGATGATAGTGACCTCATCACTAAAATCGTGGCTTTTTACACTGTGGTTGACTCCAAGACCAAAGCTGACCAGAGAATCTACAAGAAGAAGTACTGGATGGATGGGGGTTACTGCTGGATAAACGAAGCCATCTATGATGGACATGGTACTCTCATCGAAGAGATTACCCCTGACCGGTCTACAAAATTCCCCTACATTCCTGCTGGAGTAATTGTCAATGATGGTTTGACCGGTGACCTGCTGGGGGAGTCTGAGATTTCTAATCTGGAGGACTTTGAAAGCTGGTTCTCCCGTCTGTCTAACGCTGACATGGATGCTGAGAGACAGGGAATGAACCCTGTTCGCTGGGCAAGGGATATGAACCCAGAGTCTACTAAAAACCTGTCTATTGCTGCAGGTGCTTTCTGGGACCTTCAGACAGACCAGAACTCAGCCGAAGGAGTGACTGGTGAGGTTGGTGTTCTGGAGACCTCCATGAACTATACCAACGCCATCACCTCTACCCTGTCTCGAATCAAATCCAGCATGTTCGATACTGTGGATATGCCTGACGTATCCCCTGAGGCCCTGAAGGGGGTGGTCTCTAGTGGCAAAACTCTGAGGGCCATCTACTGGGGACTTATCGTTCGCTGTGATGAGAAGATGCTGGCCTGGAGGCCTGCCCTGGAACACATCGTCAAAACCATCATCGATGGAGCTAAGCTCTATCCTGGCTCTGCTAGGTCCTTCGTTGAAGACCCCATCCCTGACGTTCCCTTCGAGGTTCGGGTTGATAATCAGTACCCCCTGCCTGAGGATGAGCAGGAGGAGAAGAACATTGACCTGGCTGAGGTTCAGGCTCAGACCATGTCCAAGAAGGCCTACATGAGGAAGTGGCGTAACCTCACTGATGAAGAGGCAGACCAGGAGCTTCAGCAAATTGCTAGGGAAAGGGAACTGCTGGAAGACAGCTTCTCAGGCATTCCTGGGATGCCTACTTCTGGCCCTAAGCAGGAGAATGAAGACGATGAAGGTGACCAGGATGAAGAAACCTGAGAAGATGGTCACTGGCTTCACCATCCACTATGACGATGGAACTATGGAAAATGTAGACAAGGGCCTGCTGGCCTTTATGCCAGACGCTGAGAGCGTGATGGTCAAAGTGGGTAGTTTAGATGTACCCCTGTTCCTGACGCTCCTGGCAGGCCTGGAAGGGGCTGCTGAGGCCTATCTAACTGAAGACTAAGTAAGGGAGGTGGTAGATATGGCCAAAATCAATTTGCAGGATGGTGAACTTGCTCGTATGCAAATCACCAAAGAGCAGGAGGTTGAGATTTCCAAACTCTACCACCAGACCTATCTTGGCCTGAAGAAGGAGATGGAAAAACTTTCTCACAGTGGGACTACCTCTGAGTCTCTAAGGAAGACCTATCTCAATAAGCTGGTTAAACAGCTGAAGGAAGCCTACCAGTCTATTGGTGAAGGTCTGGAGAAGCAAATCCAAAAGGGAATGATGGATACGGCCCAAGCTGTGGTCGATAACAACTCTGACTGGCTGAAGAAAGCTGGTCTTAAGGTTGAAGGAGCTTACAGCTATGTTCCCCAGGATATAGTCTCTCTTCTCTCTAGTGGTAAGCTGTATGGTGAGGGATGGTCCTTAAGCAAGGCCATCTGGGGGGACTCCCAGAAGAAAGCCCATGACATCGACCAGGTTGTGGCTGCTGGAGTAGCTGCTAACAAGTCGGCCTATGAAATAGCCAAGGACCTGGAGCAGTACGTCAACCCCAATGCCAAGAAGGAGTGGGACTGGTCCAAGGTCTACCCGGGAACTTCCAAGAAGGTGGACTATAATGCTCAGAGACTGGCAAGAACGATGGTCTCTCATGCATACCAGCAGTCTCTCCTGGCTACTACCAAGTACAATCCCTTTGTGAAGGGGTACAAGTGGAGGTCTGCCCATACTCACCGTACCTGTGAATTATGCAACGAACGAGATGGTCAGGTCTACTCCGCAAATGACCTTCCTCTGGACCATCCGAATGGTCTATGTACCTTCCTTGTGGAACTGGAAGGAAGTCTTGAGGATGTAGCTAATAGACTAGGTGACTGGGCCAACGGGGCTGAAGACCCGGCTTTGGATAAGTGGGCCAATAGTATGTTTCCCAAGGCTGGTTCAAAATTCAGTCCCCCTCAGAAGGTAAAGGATTCCATCGTAAAATCCTCTCCTACCAAAACTGAAACTCCCAGTAAGAATGTAGCTTTCCCCTTTAAGGACTGGATGTCTAGGATTGAGAAAAATACCGAATCCGAAATGCTGGACTGGGAGAGTCGTGGACTAATGAAATTGCCACAGTCTCAATTAAGAGCCTTACAAAGGTATACTGGTTCTGGTTACGCCAAGATGAACTCTTATCTAAGATATGTGGGTAGTGGAGAAAGTGAAGAGTGGGCCATAAAAAGGACTGGTATTAGTTCCTCTCAGTTAAAGGATATTGAGAAGGCCAGGGTGGGACTAAACTCCCTAAAAACTACTGAGTCTCTGTATCTACGTAGAGGAACTGACCTAGGAGACCTGGCTGGACTTCTTCCTGGAAGTTTTTATGACAACATGAGTAAGCTATCTAACATGTCTGTGGAGGAGTTAAATCAGGAGCTCTCTGGGGTGGTAGGAACTTACAGTGGGTTTACCAGTACCTCTAGTCTTTGGGATCGTGGATTCTCTGGAGATGTGGAGGTAATATTCCATGCTCCCCCGGGAACCCCGGCTTCTTCTATTATGAGTATATCCAAGTATGGAACTGAAGAGGGAGAAACATTATTAAACGCGGGAACTACAGTTAGAATTGATTCCATAGAAAAATCTGATGGGCATAAGAGCTCTAAAATTAGAGTATTTATGGAAATAATTCCATAAAATCTATTTACAATCTCCCCCGATTATGGTATAATAGAAAATGAAGGAGGAATAGCCCATGGATGACTTTGAAAAACGAATAAAGAGTGAGGCCAGGACAGTCACTAGAATCACCAACTCCCTACTAAAGTGTAAAGACTGTAGGTTCAGGTTGGATGACTCCAAAATCCTGGGAAACACCTCTAGGTGTCAGGAGTACCCCTTGAAACCCAATCAGGTACTCAAAGGGGGAGACTGTACTAAATACAAAAAGGGGGACTGACCTGAAGAAGGTTGGTCCTCTTTTGTATACGCCTTTTCACCAACTGCAGGCGTAAAAGAACAGTTAGGGTATTACAGACCAGGGCTGTCTCCCTGGGGAAAGGAGCTCAAGATGAGCGAAGATATTAAGAACACCAATCCTGAGAACCTGGAAGACCACAACAACCCTGGGAATCAGGATGGTACCGGTAACCAGTCCGGGAAGACGTTCACTCAGGAGGATGTAAACGCTCTCCTGAAGAAGGAAAAAGAGTCCGCCAAGAAGGCCCTGCTGAAGGAGCTTGGTGTGGAAGATGCCAAGTCTGCCAAAGAAGGCCTGGCCAAGTACAAGGAGATTCTGGAGAAGGACAAGACTGAGACTCAGAAAGCTCAGGATACCGCTAATGCCGCTGAGAAGGCCAAGCAGGAAGCTGAGAAGAGAGCCCTTATGGCTGAGGCCAAGGTGGAGGTCCTGTCTGCTGGCTGCAAGCCGGAGTATCTGGAAGATGTCATCACCCTGGCACTGAGAAAGGTCTCTGATGATAAGGACCTGGCTGCTGTGGTCAAGGAGATGAAAGAGGAGCCCAAGTACTCGGCTTTTTTCGGAGAGTCAGATTCTGGTTCCGGTGACAAGGGCACCGGAGGGGGAGCTGGCTTCAAGAGAAAGGAAGGCTCTGACAAGAAGGGCGGTCTGGGCTCTCGTCTGGGTGCTCAGGTTGTCAACAACACCGCAAAGAACCCCTACTTCAATAACTAATTAAGGAGGACTAACAAATGCTCAACAACACTGGTATCAAGAAGACCACTTATGGTGGTCCTGTTCAGATTCTGTTCAACGTTCAGAATCAGATGTCTGTGGGCATCCGTGTGGACGATGCCTACTCTGTGACTCGCGATGGTCGCAAAATCGTTCCGGCTGGCACTCCCCTGAGTGGTGACCTGACGGCCCGGACCACTGCCTTCGTCAAGGCTGTGGATAACACCAACCCCGCCACGGGAGTTCTGCTCCACGATGTGGATGTTACCGAAGGCGATGCCAATGGCACTCTGCTCATCTGGGGCTTCGTTGACCTGAACAAGGTTGACTCCGCTACTGCGGCCCTCATCACTGCCACCCGCAAGACCGAGCTGGCTGGTAAGGTCACCTTCCTGAAGTAAGCCACCCACAACATCATGTAAAATCATAAAGGAGGAAAATCTTTATGCCTACCATTTTTGACTTTGTCAATGCCAATGAGATGGTCTCCTACTGGGAGACCCTGACCAAGGACCGTCCGCCCTACCTGGGCGAGACTCTGTTCCCCGCTCAGAAGAAGCTGGGTCTCGACCTGAAGTGGATTAAGGGCTCTGCTGGCCTGCCTGTGGTTCTGAAGCCCTCTGCCTTTGACGCTGGTGCTGTTCCCCGTCCCCGTATCGGCTTCGACCGTCTGACTGCTGAGATGCCCTTCTTCAAGGAGTCCCTGTACATCGATGAGGAACTGCGCCAGCAGCTGAACATGGTTCTGGAGACCGGCAACCAGGCCTATATCGATGCTGTTCTGAATCGTATCTTCAATGACAACACGGTCCTGCTGGAGGGTGCTGCTGCCCGTCGTGAGCAGATGCGCATGATGGCCCTGACCACTGGTGCCATCTCCATCACCGCCAACGGTCAGGCTTACAGCTATGACTATGGCATGCCCTCCGACCACAAAGTCACTGTCACTAAGTCCTGGAGCGACCCCACTGCTGATATTGGTGCTGACATCATTGCCGGACAGGACAAGATCGAGGATGATACTGGAGTTCGCCCCACTCGTGCGGTCTGCTCCCGTAAGACCTGGGGCTACATGCTGAAGAACACCAACTTCAAGAAGGCCATCTCCGATAAGGTGCTGATGACCGACTCTGTCCTGAAGTCCATGCTCCTGGATGTCTATGGCCTGGAGGTTGTGGTCTACTCCAAGCGTTACAACAACGACTCCAAGGCTGCTACCAAGTACGTCCCTGATGACACCTTCGTCATGTTCCCCTCTGGCTCCCTGGGTACTACCTGGTTCGGCACCACTCCCGAGGAGTCTGACCTGATGGGCAAGGCTGTGGCCAATGTCTCCATCACCGATGTTGGTGTGGCTGTCACTTCCATCAACAAGGCTGACCCCGTGAACGTGGAAACCAAGGTCACCATGATTTCTCTGCCCTCCTTCGAGGCTGCTGACCAGGTCTACATTCTGGACGTTACGGCTTAAGGCCTGGGAGGTACACTATGCTCAGAATCACTAATGGGGAGCAGACCCTGATTGTCTCCAAGGGGGCTTTTAAGGAGCTGTATTCCTCTTCTGGCTGGGCAGTAGTGGATGAAACCATCGTCACGCCTCCCCAGGAGCCCGCTGTGGCCCCTGGGGAGCTAGGTGGTAGTAAACCCACCGCTAACCCAGAAACGCCCACTGACGTCCATTCTGGGGCCACTGAGGAGGAGACTCTCCAGAACATGTCCGAGATTGAGCTGAAGCAGTACGCCTCTCTACTGGGTATTAAGACTAAGAACCTGAAGACTCGAGAGGAGCTGGTTGAGGCCATTAAGGCCCACAAGGAGTAAGGGGGGTATTCTCATGTCTGACCTTAGCAACCTGAAGCTGATACTTCGGGAGAATGACATTCCCTTCTTTACTGATGAACAGCTTAATTTCTACCTAGAGCAGAATGGTGGGGATGTTAAAAGGGCCGCCTATCAGTGCTTGTTGATAAAGGCTGAAGATACCACACTGGAAGTAAGTGGTCTCTCTACTGCTGATACTAGCAAGTACTTTCGTAGGTTGGCCTCTCAGTACAGACCATTCAATTCTGGAACTCTTAAGGGGGGGTACTGATGAACCCCAACTTTGAGAAGCACAAACTCACTCGATTCATCAAAACCCAGGGTCGGACTTATACATTCACCGGTTCGGGGAAAAACCAATTCGGAGAACCTACAGGAACCTCTAAAACTATGGAGGTCCCTGGGGTCTATCATGAAACTCAGGGATACGTTACCAGTTCTGCTACGGATGGGGCCAACATCAAAACCAAACCCGATGCTCTCATCATGTGTCTTGTGGAAGACTCCACAGATCTAGAGAGGGACATGAAGGTGACCATTCGGGATAAGGACTATAAGATAGTAGACCTGAGAGACGTGAACAATCTCGGGGTAGCCTGTGACATCTCCTTGGAGCTGGTCCTTAAGTGAGCTCTTTCTCTGTGGATATGTCTGGCCTTGAAGCCGGGCTCAATGCCTTTATGGGAAAGTCAGAAGCTGCTCTACGAATGTATGCTGAGACGGCAGCCCTGAAGCTCCAGAACTACATGAGGGATAACGCTAAATGGACTGACCGGACTGGTCATGCCCGTCAGAGACTCACTGGTACAGTCACTAAGATAACTAGTGGGTACAAGATAACTCTAGCTCATGGAGTTGACTATGGTATCTGGCTGGAGCTGGCACATGAGAAACGCTTTGCCATTATCCAGCCCACCATCCTGGCCAACTCCAATGAGGTCATGACAGGCTTCAACAAACTTCTTGAAAGGTTAGGTTGATATGGCTGCAGCAAGTAGAATCCAGGACATCTACCTTCACTTGAAGGAAAAGGGGTTCGAGGTTTACTTCCCAGCCCAGAAGGTTGGGGAGTGCCTGTCCCGCTATGTGGTAGTGAAGGATGCCACTACCTCTCAGTATCTCCAGTACTCAAGTACTGTGACATACTACGACATCATGTGTTACATCCCGAAGGACCACTTCAGTGATTTGGAGCCCTTTGTGGAAGAGGTCAAGCTGGCCATGAAGGACCTGGTCCCCATGATTAAGCCCACCTATAGCCAGACCCAGTCTTTCTATGATGACTCGGTGAAGGGCCACATGATTAGCATCCAGTACAAGAACTATCGAAAAATCATTTAAGGAGGTTAGAACATGGCTAATCCTACTAAGGGTCATGAGATTCCTACTATTGACGTGTCCATGGTGACTATTGCTGTCACTGAGGGAGCAGAGATTGCTCTCCAGACAGCTTCCAAGATTGCCGTCTCGGTTCAGACTGAGACCGAGGACTCCGTCAAGCTGGTGGTGAAGGGCAAGCTGATTGCCCAGAAGCCTGAGACCACCACTATCACCGGCAATACTGTGGTCCTTACTGACAACGTATTCAACCCTGAGATGGTCAAGATTCTCCAGGGTGGTACGGTAAAGTACTGGACCTCCGCAGAACAGACCTCTGAGGGGGACACTGATGCTGGCTTCGGAGTGAGCTCCTATACTCCCCCTGTGGCTGGCTCGGATGATAAGGGAACCCCCTTCACCCTGAACGCCTACTCGGCCATCTATGATGCTGCCGGCCTGGTTACAGGGTATGAGAAGATTTCCTATCCCAACTGCCAGGGTACTCCAGTGGCTCTGAACAGTGAGGACAATGTCTTCCGGGCTCCTGAGTACACCATCAATTCTGCTCCCAAGACTGGTGAGGCTCCGTACAAAATCACGTACGTCAAGACCTTGCCCACCGTCTCGGAATCTTAAGGAGGAACAATCATGCTTAAGGTTACTAGCCTGAACCAGCTGTCCAAGTACTCTCAGGGCCAGATTGTCCAGTTCCCCGACTTCGGAGAAGGCCAGCCCTTTGTGGCTCGCATCAAAAGACCCTCCATGTTGGCTCTGGCCAAGACTGGAAAAATTCCCAATTCCCTGTTGAATACGGCCAACGGCCTGTTTGCTGGCAAGGGCATCAACGAGAAGAACAAGTCGGCTCTGGGTGACCTCTTCCAGATTCTAGACGTTATCTGTGAGGACTGCTTCCTGGAGCCTACCTACTCTCAGCTCAAGGAGGCTGGTGTGGAGCTGACTGATGAACAGTTGATGTTCATTTTCAACTACACCCAGAAGGGCACCAAAGCCCTGGAGACCTTTCGTATCCAGCCCGAACATACTGAACGTGCTGACGATGTCCAGAAGGTATCGGAAGACCCCGTCGGAGTTACTGTCGATAAGCGATGAGTATACGGCCTACTGTTTCAACGAGGCCTGTGCTTACATCATGGGGAAGCTGGATGCTGGGGAAGAAATAGCCTTTCGGAAAAAGTATACCAGCTTCCATGATATCTACTCTCAGTACGAAGGAGGTGAGAACTATTGATTGATGTTGGTACTGCAGTAGGTTATCTGCTGCTTGACACTAAGGGTTTTCAGTCTGGATTTAGCTCAGCTATGAAAGACATGAAGACCTTTCAGGATGAGTCTGCCACCGTGTCAGATAAGTTCTCAGCTATGGGCTCTGCCCTCACCTCTGTCGGTGGAACTCTGACCAAATCAGTAACTCTCCCCCTTGTGGGTCTAGGGGCAACCGTTACGGCAGTGGCTGCTAATTTTGAGACTTCCATGTCCAAGGTGGCGGCCATTGCTGGACTGGATACCACAGGGGAGGAGTTCGATGCTCTTTCCGAAAAGGCCAAGGAGATGGGGGCTACAACCAAGTTCTCAGCTTCTGAGGCCGCAGATGCCTTCACCTATATGGCTATGGCTGGTTGGAAAACTGAGTCTATGCTTGATGGTATTGATGGCATTATGCAGCTGGCTGCTGCTTCTGGTGAGGACCTGGCTACAACCTCTGACATTGTCACTGATGCCCTTACGGCCTTTGGCCTTCAGGCCAGTGATTCCTCTCACTTTGCCGACATCCTGGCAGCAGCCTCTAACAACGCAAATACCAATGTTTCCATGCTGGGTGAGTCCTTCAAGTACGTCGCCCCTGTGGCTGGTGCTCTGGGCTACTCAGCAGAGGATACATCCATCGCTCTGGGCCTGATGGCCAACTCGGGCATTAAGGCCTCCCAGGCTGGTACGGCCTTGAGAACGGCCATGTCTAATCTGGTCAAACCTACCAGTGAGATGGCAATGGTCATGGACCAATATGGCATATCCATTACAGATGCCGAAGGAAACATGAAGCCCTTTATGACCGTGATGGCTGACCTTCGAGAGAAGATGGGGGGACTGGATGAAGCTACTCAGGCAGCAGCGGCTTCTACTCTATTCGGAAAAGAGGCTATGTCCGGCATGCTGGCCATCATCAATGCCTCCGATGAGGACTTTGATAAGCTGACCAATTCCATCTACAACGCTGATGGAACCGCTGCCCAGATGGCCGAGACCATGCAGGACAATCTAACCGGACAGCTCACCATTCTAAAGTCTGCCCTGGAGGGACTGGCTATCTCTTTTGGGGAGATACTCATTCCCTACCTTACCCAAGCAGTTCGGTGGCTCACTGGGGTCATTGATAAGTTCAACTCCATGGATGAGAGTACCAAGAAGCTCATTGTGGTTGTCGGTACCATAGCTGCGGCCATTGGACCAGTGCTACTTATCATAGGAAAGCTCTCCAGTGCCATAGGTTCCATCATCGGTTTGATTGGTGGTGCTGGTGGACTGAGTGCTATAATTACTGCTCTCACTGGTCCTCTTGGAATAGTGATAGCGGCAGTGGCTGCTTTGACTACTGCCTGGGTAACCAACTTTGGTGGAATACGAGATGCTACGGCTGAGATATTCGGGGCTATCAAATCCATCTTTACCACAGCTTGGGAGTTCATTTCCAACCTGTGGAACGAGAACTTCCTGGCTATTCGGGATATTGCCACAACCGTGTGGGAGTCCATTGAACTTATCTTCCAGACGGCCTTTAATCTCATCTCCAACGCATTTCAAATCTTTGCTGCTCTATTTCAGGGGGACTGGGATACGGCTTGGAACCTGGTCAAGGAGAGTGTGTCTCAGATATGGGAGACCATTAAGACCCTGTTTAGTAACTTCCTAAATCTTATAGTCGACACTCTTATTAAAATAGGGGTTAGACTTCTTCAGGCTGCCAAGGATGCTTTCAATCAGGTCAAGGAAGGCTTCCAAAACGTCTGGGAAGCAATCAAGACCTGGTTCTCTGGGGCCGTCAATGACCCCGTAGGAACCATCGAGGGAATAGGAACAGCTCTCTTTGAGGCTGGTAAGTCTATCTTCACTAGTCTTTGGGATGGAATGAAGTCCATCTGGGAAAGCATCACTTCCTGGGTATCCGATGCCGTTAACTGGGTGGTCGAAAAGGTCCAGTTCTGGAAAGATGAAAGTGACAAGGTATCCGGGGAAAGTACTACAGGAACGGTCTCCGTTGATGGCTCCTATGCCAGCGGACTGGACTATGTTCCCAGTGACCGCATCGTCAAAGTTCACGAGGGTGAGGCTATCCTAACCAAACAGGAAAATGCCAATCGTACCAACTCCAGTGGTGATACCTACAACTTCTATTCTCCTGTGGCCCTTACCCCCACCAAGGCGGCTCAGGAGTTCAAGAGGGCCAAACAGGAGCTGGCCCTTGGATTTGTCTAAGGAGGTGTTAATTTGACTAATTCCATTGTCCTGGTGAATACGAATACGGGAAGTAGTATCAATATCAACACTTCTCAAGGCGAATACTGGTTGGACTCTGTGGACTGGGGAACCGTGGAAGCCAACAACCATACCTTCAAATACGTAGACCAAATTGGAGTAACCCTTTACAACACTACTCTGGAGCCTCGTCAAGTGATGATTACTGGATGGGTAGCCAGAGAGGATGAAGCAGAAGTCAAGAGAATGAAACAGATTCTAAACTCCCTAGTAAACCCCAAGCACACCCTTCAGGCCATCAGAGGAAACTACAAGATTGATTTTGTTCCCCGTACCTCGGTCAAGTACTCTGCTACCTACAGGGAGAACAATGAGTACATGGCCAAATTTCTCATCACCGGTTACTGTCCCTATCCGTTGTTCACAGATCTCTATGATAATGTGGTATCTGTGGCCTATACCGAGCCCCGCTTTCGCTTTCCACTCATCATTCCCAAAGATACTGGAATGATGATGGGGGTTAGACAGCCCTCCCTGATAGCTGAGATCAACAACCCTGGAGACTTCCCAGTGGGATATATAATTGAGTTTAGGGCTGCTGGAACCGTGGTCAACCCCAGTCTAGTAGACATAGGCTCCCAGGAATTCATTAAGATCAATAAAACCCTGGAGAGTGGGGAAGTAGTAAGGATATACACCCAAGAAGGTCAAAGACACATTGTTGGAATACTTAATGGGGTAGAGTCTAACTACTTCCATTATAGAACTTATGACTCCAGTTGGCTTCAGTTAGCAGTGGGACAAAACCTTCTTCGCTATGATGCTGAGGAAGGATTATCTTCCCTTGAGGTAGCTATTACCTTCAACCCAGGTTATCTGGAGGTGGAAGAATGAACATTACTTTAACCATCCTTTCCCCCCTATTGGTCCCCCTAGGATTGCTCAATCAGTTTACTGCCATGACCTGGACCTCCCGAACTACTACGTTCGGGGGGTTCGAGTTATGGTGTCCCATGCTCCCAGAGAACTCTGAACTTCTAAAGCCTGATAATCTTCTTTGGATAGGGGGTGATGAACTTGGAGTAATAGAGACCATTAAAAAATCCACAGATGAACAGGGGGGTACCATTCTCCAGGTTAGTGGAAGATTCATAGAGTCCTGGCTAGAAAGAAGAATTATCTGGGGACAATACTCGGGAACTGAAGTGGTCTCCAATCACCTGAGGAATATGGTTAACCTCAATGCCATCTCTCCCTCGGACCCTAAACGGGTTATTCCCAACTTGAGGCTATCCACTACTCAAGAAGCCTTAGGTCCATCTATAAGCTTTAGTGATTCTTACTCCAACCTATGGAATACAGTTGTGGAGCTAGCAAACTCCCACTCCCTATTTATCCGCATAAAGGCTAATGTTCCTGGGGGGGAACTGCTATTCACTATCCTAAAGGGAACCAATCGCTCGGTGGAGCAGAGTATTCTCCCAGCTGTGGTTCTATCCACAGACCTGAGTGATATTCTAACTGACTCCTATACTCTAGATGCTACGTCCTGGTGTAACATGTCTCTGGTGGCTGGAGCCGGAGAGGGGATTCAAAGAAAAACCTCAGAGGTCAATGGTTCTCTGTCTGGACTCTCCAGACGAGAGTTATTTGTAGACGCTAGGGACCTTCAGGACTATGAAGAGGTGATTACCTCTGAGGGTACTACCCGAGTTCCCATAGCTACATCTGTTTATGATGGGATGCTCCAGGAGAGGGGTAAGTCTAAACTGGGAGAAGTTCCCCTGGTGGAGTCCTTCGATGCTAATATTCGAATGTATGGCCCTAGAGCCTATGAGTATGGGGTAGACTATTTCCTTGGTGACCGAATTACCATGCAGGACCCCAATTTGGGTATTCAGGTCTCTACCGAGATAAGCGAAGTTCAACAGTCCTGGGATGAGAATGGGTACAGCTTATCCCTGGTCCTTGGAACCTCGGCCCCAACTATAACACAATTATTAAAACGAAAGGAGTAATGAATCATGGCCCTAACTAGTGCTTTCTTTGATGCGAAACTGGTAGGAGATGAATATGACCGAGTATACTCTGCAGAGAGTTTTGCTGAGTATTTCGCGTCTTTCATTGCCAATGGTGTATTTCCTAACCCGGCTACCAATCTTCAAGTTGTGGCCAATGTTCCTGGTGACATGACCGTCCGGGTAAAATCAGGGCTTGGATGGATAAATGGGTACTACTGCAAGAATGATGGAGATTACCAATTGACCCTCTCCCCCGCCAATGGAACCCTTCCCCGGATAGATGCTGTGGTGCTCCGCTGGAGTAGGAGTAACCGATCCATATCTCTGGAGGTCAAGACGGGGGTAGCCGCCTCTAGTCCCTCTGCCCCCTCTCTGGAGAGGTCCGCTGATAACTATGAGTTGATGTTGGCCTCTATTCATGTGGTAGCTGGGGCTACCTCCATAGCCCAGGCTAATATCACTGATAAAAGGCCAGACTCCACAGTTTGTGGATGGGTCAAGGGTGTGGTTGACCAGATTGACACTACAGACTTGTTTGCTCAGTATGACGATGCTTTCCAGACTTGGTTTGCTGACCTTCAGTCCCAGCTGAGTGGGGATGTGGCAGCAAATCTTCAGAGTCAAATTACGGCCTTGGAGAATAGCAAAGTAAATGTATCCGACAAGGCAAGTACGGCTCAAGCTCAAGCTGGGACTGATGACACCAAATGGATGACCCCAGCAAAAGTAAAAAGCTGGTGGGATAAACTTTATAGTACGCTTCTTTTGTCTGTTGCAAAAGGGGGTACTGGTAAATCATCCTGGTCGGCAAATAGACTCATCTACCCGTCAGCAGCAACAACCCTTGCTCAACTCGCATTCCCTTCGCAAGATGGGGCATTTCTGAAACAAAACACTTCCGGCTCCCCCTATTGGGGCTATCCAAGTGAGGCTGGTACATACACAGGGCAAGGCAGAACTGGTAAAAATTCTCCAAATACCATCTCATTTGTAAATGGGGCTCCAAAGGTTGTGCTGATAAAGCAGACGAATTGGGCTACGGTAAGATGGGGGTTGCTACTTATCACCCCGTCTGCTTCCACGGGGTTTTCCCATATAGATGGAACGATGTCAGAACTGGTTGTTAGCATTTCTGGAAATACAGTATCCTGGTACCTCGATTCAACCGAGTCTCATCCGGCCAATCAACTGGATGGCAGGAATAAGACTTTTGCATATGTAGGGATTTTTTAACTGCAGAAGAATTTGTGCTCTACTTTTACCCCCCCCACTTTATAGTATGATGGGGGGGGGTGAAGACAATATAAGGGGGAATATTATGGATTTTGCAAGTCCAGGATTTGTAACTGTGGTTGCCATAGATATCAATCAGGTAGTGTTTAAGCAGTCGAACAAAAGTAACTAAGGGGGTTTGCTTATGGACCTCTCAACCATAACATTTCTCGGGGGAATCATATCCTGTATCATAGGCATTGCCACCTTCGTTACTGGCATGAACGCTAGAGCTCAGAAGGAAGGGGTCCTGGAGCAGAAGATAAACCAGGCCATAGAGGGCATCGAGGAGATTAAGGAGGAGCTCAAGACTACTTCCACGGGGCAGAATACTCTGGCCCTTCTGGTACAGTCCCATGAGGAAAAAATCAAGACCTTGTTTAGACAGTTCAACTCCATCGATCAGAGACAGGGTACACTGGACCTGAGACTCAGTAGTTCGGACCAGGTATCTCACTCCCTGGAGACCATTCTACATCACATTGAAAGAGAAAAGGAGTGATTATATATGGTCGATGAGAAAGACCTTAAGAAGTTGAAGGAAGAGCAGGGGGCACTGGACCAAAGTATTACCCTCAATAAGATTACCATGAAGCTACTCCATGACCGAGCTGCTGACTGCAAAAGACTCTGGATTGCTTTGGTCATCAGCATCCTGGTAAATCTCTCTATCGTAGGGAGTTTTCTGTGGTATGGGTCTCAGTGGGACTATACCACTACCACTACCGAGACTACTACTGTGACCCAGGACATAGGTGAGTAGACGGGCAACAATGTATATCAATCTGGGGAGAACGCTACTTATCAACAGGAAGCTTCTGATTCTGCTAACAACTAAGAAGACCCTCATTCCTAGTCCTTGTGATTAGGGTGGGGGTCTTTCTTTGCGTTTATGTAGTTGTTCCACCTCTTACTTGACGTGGTCCTTCAGGATGGACCGAGCCAGCTCCAGCTCAGCTTTGTGCAGGTCCTTGTCCCACTCCCAGCGGTTACCCCCGAAGGGACGGGCAGCAGTTTCGTTTCTGAGGAGTCTCCGGGCCTTGGTTCCCTTCATGTGGAACTCAGCAGCCAGTTCCTTCAGAGTAACCAGGTTCTCTTCGTTCTTCTCCACCTTAGGGGTCTTGGTCTTCTTGGCCTTGGACTTGGTGGACTCTTCCTTCTTCTGAGCCTCCTCCTCAGCACCCTGGAAGGACTCCTCAGCTTTCTTGTAGGTCTCCTGGATGGAGGACAGCTCAGAGATGAGATCAGCTTTCTTCAGGGTCCACCAGGACTTTACCTTGAACTCCTTAGCCAGGGACTGAAGGGACTTGAGGTTGAGAGTGGTCAGGTCGATGTTGGTGATGATGGTCATTTTAATTTCCTCCTATAATGTTTGTTCAGTTGGTAGGTGTGTTGTTTGATTACAGTTACATTATAAGGGATTACTCGAGACTTGTAAATGGGTAAATTAAGATTTTTTCAAAAATCCTCTGATGACCTTAGCCGCTTCCCTGTTAGGCCACTTCCATGTTCCTTCTGGGGGTTTCTTCCCCTTGGCCCTGAGGAGCTTTCTGGCCTTAGCCGGGTCCATCCCTATCTCCCCACAAAGGTCTGCCAGGGTATATTCCCCAGTGAACTCCTTCTTGGTCCTGGGGGACTTTTCCCTCTTGGCCTTAGGTCTGGATATGGGGGAGGGGGCTTTTACCACTATGGGCTCCTCACGCCTAAGCTGGAGCTTCTCCCACTCTATTTCCTGATCAACCCTAATACTGGAGTCCTGAACAGGTCCGGAGCACTTTGTGAAGAACCTCTCCATGGTGCTGGTGGTTACGTACCTCACAAATGAGAAGCAGGACAGATATGGATGGCCCGGTCCGTGGTCAGTCATTACTTGGTATACCCTCTTGGAGTACTTGTGTTTCATATAGTCCATAGGTCTACCTCCTTACTTTCATTATACCATAAAAAGAAGCCCCCTGTAAATGGGGGCCTCTCTAGATGAATCTTACTTTCTGAAGCTGGGCAGTCCGAAGACAGCAGCGATGGCCTTTCTAACAGTGAGGTCCTTGTGAATGTAACCAGAGAAGGAGATTTGCTTGGTCTCCCCAGTCACTTCGTTGGTAGCGAAGGTTCCACGATATCCGAAGTCAGAGAAGAAGGAGAAGGGGGTGCCCTGGATGGAAGTGGTGTGGATGTTTCCCTTCAGAGTGAAATTGTAAGTCATTTGTAGTCCTCCTGAGAAGTGGTGTTGTGGTTTATGCTTATACTATACCAGACTCTCAAGAGTTTGTAAATGGGTAAATCAAGATTTTTTCCAGAGATCCCTCATCAGCTTTGTTTTGACTCGGATGTTCTCAGCTATGTCCTCGTCCACCGTCTCCTCGCACATTAGAACTACCACTTCCATTCGATTCTTCTGTCCTGGTCTCTTGATACGGGAGATAGCCTGCCAGTAGTCATCGGCACTGTGGTTAGTGCTGTAGAACATTACAGCATTGGCCTTTTGGAAGTTGAGGCCAGTACTACCAGAGTGAATTTGGAGAATGACTACATCCACCTTTCCCTTTTTGAAGTCAGCCTCAATCTTCTCCTTGTTCTTGGAGTCTCGGTAGTTCTCTATTCGCTTCCTGGGGAAGGCCTTCTTGAGTTCCCTTTCCAGTAGACGAATCTCATCCACGAAGTTACAGAAGACCACTGTGGGGAGGGTCCTTTCTCTGAGATACTCTATAGCCAGGTTTAGCTTGTCACTCCCCATGGGGACTAACTCCCCACTATCTAGCCTCAAGAATCCCCCAGTAAGCTGATGAAGTCTTATGAGCTTGGTGATGGTCAGGTCACAGGAAGCCACATTTAGGAAGGGCTCAGCTTTTAGGAGAAGAGACAGATAACTCTCCTGGCTGGAGTACTCTATGTGATTCTGCCTCAGAATGGCCTTTAGACGCCGTCTGGTAGCCTCCAATGGTATCTGGGTATATAAATCCTCATAGAGCTCCCCATACGCCTTCTGAGCGGCCCCTGTAAGCTCACACGTAAGGTAGCGAATATCCAAAGGGGGAAGGTCTATGCAGTCCTCAATCTCCACACGATAGGAGGTCTCAGCTACTATCTCCCTGAGTTCATCTAGGTTCTGATACCCAACTATCTCCTTTCCCATATATCCACCCTTGCGAATATACCTGGACTCAAAGTCCCTATAGTCCTCTCCAAAGATTTCAGGGTTCATGACCTTATACTGCATGAATAGGTCCTCATACCCTTTTCCAACTGGGGTTCCACTCATCAGGAGTCTGGTGGAGCATCTTCTAGTCAGTCTGTATATGGCCTTTGAGACCTGAGCATTTCTACTCTTAATTCTCTGGCTCTCATCCACAATGAGAGATTGGATTTTCATCTTGCGAAGTTGTGGTTCAAGTATTCGGGCCTTTTCATAGTTCACCAGAAGAATCATCAGGGGGGCTTTGTGACTGTTGACTATGTCCTTCTTCTTGGTTCCCAGGCCCAGCTCCTTTAGCTCATCCAGTGACCGAAGTTCATAGTCGTATTTGAGAAAGTCATTGAGCTGGTTTATCCAGTTCTGCTTTCCCTTCCCCTTAAGTCTCATGACCTTGATTTGGTTCCTCGGAAGCCAGGCCCACTCTTTGAGCTCCAGTGTCCAGTTATACAGGAGATTGTTAGGGGCAAAGACCACCACCCTATGAAGCCCCATCTTCTGGAAACGTTCCACCGTGGCTCTGATGGCTACTGCTGTTTTCCCCGTTCCCTGGTCCATAAACAAAGCGAAGAAGGGCTCTTGTAAAGCCCTCCTTACGCCTTCTTTTTGGTGGGGGTAGAGATTATTCCCCTTCGACATCCGTGGTTTCCTCAGCCTCAGCTTCGGGGGCAGTCTTGATAGAAGTGATGGCCACAGCCACTTTGGCCTTGGGGAATCCCGAGATAATCTCAGCCAGCTTTTTATGGTTGGCCTTCTTGGGGACCTCTCCACCCAGCTGGGAGATGACCTCGATGAGCTGTTTCTTGGTCAGGTCATCCAGAGGACCCTTCTCCTTAGGGGTCTCAGCCTCCCCAGTGGGGGTCTCTTCCTTGGCCTTCTTGTTTCTCTTCTTCTTGGGGGCCTTGGGAGCAGTAGCTTCAGTGGTCTCTTCGTTGGAAGAGGTCAGCTCGATGATGGTCATGTTGGAGTAGTTGGAGAGGTCCTTCAGGGTGTCGATGATGGACTCCCCATCGCTGCCATCCAGGCCATTGGAGATGAGAGACTTGGCCCGGTTCAGCTTATCCTCCAGTCGAATGAGGGCTACGGTCGGGCCGTATTCCTGGAAGGTCTTGGAGAAGCTGTCTCCGTACTTCTCGTTTCTCTCAACGTAGAGGGTCTCTTCCTGCTTGTGGATTTCTTTGAGTGTGTTGAGCTTGTTATTGGCCATGATTTCATTTCCTCCTTTAGTTTGTGGTTTGTATCTTCTGGGGAGGTGGACATGAACCCAACCCCTCCATATAGATTGATTAGTTCTAGGGTCTTCTCCTGGAGTTTGGAAAGGGTATCCTCCTTCCCAGGACACTTCACCTCAATCCCTATGAACCTACCCCTATGTACTCCGAGTATGTCGGGAAGTCCAATCCTTTGGTATAGTCCCCCGTGGGTTTTGAAGTAGAATCCTGGGAAGGAAGATTTTAAGAGGTCCATTATGGACTTGACCACTTTGGTCTCTGGTTTACTTCCCATTTAGAAGGGAGGAGTATTTCACTCCTCGTCGTCCTCCTCCAGCATCTCGATGAGGTCGTCCCGGTCCATCCCCTTCTTAACCTTCAGGCCACGGTCTTTGCACTCAGCCTTCAGTTCAGACAGAGACATCTCAGAGTAGTCCTGGTCCTCATCGTCTTCCTCATCTTCCTCATCATCAGAGTCCTCACCCAATGCCTCCAGGATGTCGTCCTCATCGGCAGAGTCCATAATGAGGTCAATCAGGGCCTTGGCCTTCTTAGCCTTCTTAATGTCAGAGGCCGAAATGTCCAGGTCCTTAGCCAGGTCTTTCAGTTCATCGAAGTCCAGCTCAGAGAGCTTATCCTCCACAGACTCCTCATCATCTTCATCGGAGTCATCCTCCTGGGCTTCCTCAGGGTCATTGTACTGAAGGATACGGGCTCTCTTCTTGCCCTCGTAAACCTCATGGCCCACTTCAACTTCACAGGTCAGACCCACCAGGTCACGCAGGTTGAGGTCAAAGGCCTTGTTGGGGATGTTCATGCCCAGAGCCAGAAGAACAGACTTCAGCTTGAACAGGGCCTGAGGCTGCAGAGAGCAGTTCTCATAGAGCTTAGCTCCCTTGTGAGCTCCCTCAGCCACTTCGAACTCAAAGGCAATCATGGGATTGCCGTCACGAGAGTTCTTCTGGGTAGCCTCATTGACCACTACCTCGTAAGTACCTTCGGGAATGGCCTTGCGGGACGCCTCCACTCCGGAGAGGTCCACGTTGACAGAGCTAGAGCTTCTGCCATTTCTAGATTTGGTTGCCATAGGAAATATACCTCCTTAATTTTTAGGGTCATACCTATTATATCAGATAGACCTCTTATTGTAAATCATTTGTTGCCCAGTTTTTTCTTAACTGAGGTACCCTTTTTCTTGACTGTGGTGGGGTTCTCCCACTTACCCTTGACAATCTTCATGATGTCCTTGTATGAGGCATCCACCAAGAACATGGGGCAGGGAGTTCCAACAGGACGGGTAACCTTGGTGATGTAGTAGGGGTTCGGCCCCAGTCTCAGCCGAAACTCGATGTTTCTTCTTACCTTGGCTCCATCCAGTTTCTCCACATTCTCGAACTGGTAGGTGTGGCCAATCACTCTAGAAGCAGCACAAAGGGTTCTTGCCACAGAGGGCATGAGGCTGGGTCCTACCTCAGGGAGCAGCTGGTCCTCACCTTCTCCATCTCCAGACTCCATACGGTCTTGACAGTTGAAGATGGGGGTGATACCCAGGTCAGTGAGTCCCTTATAGAGGTTGATAACCTCCTTGAGGTAGCTACCAGCAGTTCCATACATTCCCTGGGACATCTTACTCTTGCCTTCCTCATCCATGACCTTCTGATAACAAAAGTCCTGAAGGGCAGTCATGTGGTCAATGGCCACAGACTTGAAGCGTTCCGGGTGGTCCTGGATGTAGTCATAGACTTCGTAGATTTCATCAAAGTTTTCCAGCTCGAAGACTGTGATGTCCCCGGGTTCAAGGTCCTCTCTCTTACCTGAGTCAGTCCCCTTGTCCTTCACGTCGATGAGGAGCAGGGGTTTAGGCCCAGTACAGGCGATAGTAGTTTTGCCAGTTCCAGGACGACCATACAGGGTGATGATAGTCGGTGTGTCCAGGTCCAGCAGGTCAACAAATCTATCCTCCAGGGAGGACTTCTTACTCGGTTTCTTGGTCTTCTTTTCCATCGGGTCTACCTTCCTTTTCTGATACTTCGAATTGCTTCTTCATTATGAAGTCTGTATCTAGTCCCATGAGTTCAGCCTGGCACAGGGGCTTATAGTCACACCAAGCACATCCCTTCCCAAGGTTTCTATCACAGAGCTTGCTTCCGCTCTTCATGATCTCTTTGGCTGTGGACTTGAAGTCCTCCATGATACTACTTACTACAGCATGGTTGACCCTCACTTGGTATCGCTTGAAATAGTCATCAAAGGAGACCTTGTCTATGAGGTCCTGATAGTCAGCCGGATTGAATCCCATCTCCACAATGGCTTTTTTGACCGTGTAGGGAGTGGAGTCTATTCCCCTTTTGGAAAGCTTACCACTCTCCAGAAGCTGTGGTCTGCTGGGCTCTTTGGCCCTGATAATATCCCATAAGGTTCCCTTGGGCTTATACCCCATTTCCATCACTGCCCAGGTATAGAGGGCCGACTGAGTATTTAGGAGCAGGAAGTCATAGTCAGGGTTCCTCTTGTAGGTCTTGGTCTCCTTGGGCCATACAGCTCCATGTTCATCTTCGACCAGAGCGTCCAGGTAGCCCTCAATCACCACTCCTGGCATCAGGGGAAGTTCAAAGTGGAGTTCGTTCCCCAGATAGGTGAGTCCATCATCCTCGTAGAGAGCCTGGTAGTTTTCCATGAGCTCTTCCACCATTCGGGGAATGTCCCCAATCTCCACAATCTCTTCCTTGAAGGTCTCCTCATAGAACTGTTTGGCAAAGGCCTGATAGGGTTTTCTCCAGGACCTCCCTGAGTCATAAGCCTCTATGCACTCATGGATGATGGAACCTCTCCTGAGGGCTATTCCCTTTCTCTTGGGACGTAGCTTGAGGTTGTACTTGTAGTGATAGGCCATGTGGCACTTTCTCCAGGTGGTAACCTTAGAATTAGATATCTTGAGTATTTCTGCCATGGGTTTCACCTCCTTTCCTGTATTATCATTATACCATAAAAGAAGACCCCCTGGAATGGGGGTCATTCTTGGTCATTTCAGGCTATCCAGATATTCTTGAATCTCCTGCTTCCAGGTATCATCTCCAGGGTCCATGTGAAGCTCCTTACCAGCTCCCCAGGATTGACCTACCGCCACATCAGCCACAATGGGGACATCGCTTTCAAAATGGAATACCTCCTCTAGAGCCTTGGGATGCTCCAGGATATGCTTTGCCCGAGGGCAGAACTCCATGAGATAATCATTTCTCACTTCGAACAGGGTAGCATCATGAACGGTTCCGATGACGAAGAACTTGTCCTTATCCAGAACGTAGTCTGGGTCATAGTACTCTGCGTTTCCCATAATCTCCGACATGCCCAGAATGGTGAGGTCAGAACCAAACCCCTGAACGGGGGAGTTGATACTCTGTCTCTCAGCTTCAGCTTTCTTGGACTTATCCGTGGAGTAAATATCAGGAAGTCTTCTCAGTCTTCCAATAGGGGACCTTACCTGCCCCATGGACTGGACTATTCTGCGTTGCTTGGAGTGCCACTTGGGTAGGGAGTGATAGGTCTCAAAGAACTTCTCTCGCCACTGCTCAGCTTCCTTGTCAGTCAGGTCAACCCCGTAGTTGTCCCTAGCATATAGCTTGAACTTCTTCCAGCCCATGCCATAGACAAATCCGAAGTTTACAGCCTTGGCCTTCTTTCTCTGTTCCTTCCTGAGGTACTTATCATCCGAGACCTTTTCTCCTGTTATCATTTCGTAGGTGTGGGTGTGAATGTCCCCACCAGTCTGATAGATACGTTTCATGGTCTCATCCCCAGACATGATTGCAGCTATACGAAGCTCGGCCTGGGAATAGTCAATCTCTACCACAGACCAGCCATCAGGAGCCCCCACCAGGTTTCGGATGATTGGGTCTCTAGGTACCTGCTGGAGGTTGGGGTCAGTGCAGGAGGTTCTGCCCGTTACTGTTCCATGGAGTTTGAAGTTGGGGAACAATCTCCTACCCCACATGCGATTTATCCACCCATCAATGAAGTGGGAGATTTGGATGTTTACCCCTCTGTACTTGAGAATTAGTTCTACTATGGGATGTTTGTCCCTTAACTGCATCAAGGTAGCTTCACTTGTGGAAGGAGCCCCTGACTCGGTTCTCTCCAGTATGGGAAGCTTAAGCTCCTCGTACAAGAGCTTCTGAATTTGGGCCGGGGAGTTCCAATTGACCTCATGACCAGCCATCCTCAGAAGCTCCTCTTCAATCTTGGCCTTCTCAGACTCTAGATGCTTTCTTACTTTCTTGAACTGCTGGGGATAGATGAACACCCCGTGTTGCTCCACAGTCTCATAGGAGATGATACCAGGCATGTAAAGGTGGTAGAACAGCTTCATCAGGGCCTTGTCCTGCTTGAGCTTTTTACGAAATACCCTGAAGAGTTTATATTCATAGTAGACATCATAGCCCAGATAGGTGAGGTACTCCTGATACTTCTCAGGGGTCTTATACTTACCGGTCTTGAGGTCCTTGTCCACATCCCAGTCAAAGGCATTGCACTCCATGACAGCGTTTTCCTTAACCCCATTGGGGGTATTCTCATTGAGAATGTGGGAGGCCAGTACTACGTCAAAGGTGATGTGGGGCTTTACTCCAAACTTATACTCCAGGAATAGGTCATCGAACTTACCATTACCAGCCACAAGATCTAGAGCGTTCTCATTCAGCCATTTTATAGCAGTGATTATGAGTTTATGTTGAGCCAGCCTAAAGCCCTTCAGTGGGCTCAGGGGGGCCTCCAGGGGGATGATATATTGCACCTGATCATTGCCAAAGCCAAACAGGTTCACCTCGTCCTCGAACCTAACTAGTCCCGTGGTCTCAATATCATAGCTCAGGTGTAGATAGTTGTTCTCGGTGAGGTATTGAAAAGCCCTCTTGAGTTGTCTCATGTTGGTTATGACTCTTATGTCCAGTTCGGGGGGTTCTTCCAGGCTTCCCTCCAGCATGGCCTTGAAGTTGTTCATAGCCTTGTCCACAAAGGGGGCCTTTCCAGGGTCACGGTAAACTATGCCTGGGCTGTAGGAAGGCATGTACTTAATTCCATCCTTCTCCACCATCACCCCGTTTAGCTCAGTGATGGAACCATCCACAGTAGCCTTAAGGGCCTGAGCCCCCAGGACTAGAATGTATCTGGGCTTTACCTCAGCAATCTCCTGGTCAAGGTGGACTTTACACTTCTTGATGTCCCCCACCTTGAACTTAGTACCCCTTGGACAGGCACACTTGATGGCATTGGTATAGTAAACCTTCTCAGGGTCTACTCCTATGCTCTGAAGCCTTTCTACGAGGGAGGACGGCATTACTGCCGCCCCCGCCTCCTCGTCCTGTTCACTGGCATAGCTGTTGACTACCATAACCTTTGCCCTGTGGTTTCCGGACCCCCAGAGGCAGGATGGGTCTGAGAAAGAACAGAGGTTGCAGTTACTACAGGCCATCAGAATACTCCTTCCACGTCCTTGTTGTATACGTGCAGGGAGAAGATGGTATGGGTGAAGCTCCCCACGGGATAGCCAGTCTTCTCGGCTACCCACTCCAGGAACTTGATGGCCAGATAGACATCATTCCGGAAGTGAGTGGCGAAGTCACAGCTTCTCATCACGTAGTGAAGATTGAGCTTACCATCCCGAACCTGAAGGCCATAGCCCAGAGAGCAGGGAACACGGGAAACACCCCCCAGAAAGTCGGGGTCCTTCTCAGGGTCCCAAAGGCTAATCCACAGCTGACGAGAGTCCGGGTCCTCCTTCAGGCGGTTGATGACTTTGGTCAGCTGGTCATTGTTCCAGAGCAGTTCGTTGTAGGTGTAGGCCATCTTCCCTTCATGGAGATACTCGGTCCATACCTCCTTACGCAGCTCCCAGGCCTTGCCGGGATTGATGAACTTGGGATAACCCTTACCATCAGGACATCTCACCCAGGGGTCAGTAACTCTCTCCAAGAACTCAGCATCAGCCCAGGGCTGAATGACCCCGGGGATGTCCTGGCTCTTGGCCTCCAGCAGGCAGTAGCTGTAGTTCTGAAGCTCCCGGGTCTCATAGTCGGGATTGCCCTTGATGTACTTGTCCTGCATGGTGGCTGGGCGAACCACAATGCCCATCTCAGCGAGGTCTCGTTTGGTTTCCTCAATCATCTCTTCAGCGTTGATGTAGATTCTCATCGATCATACCTCCAATTCAAAGTCTTTATAGGTTATGGGCTCAAACTTCTTTCCCTCTCTTAGGGCATTGGCCACATCCTGCATTCTCCAAGCGGGGCTAAGTTTTTGTCTGGGGGAATCTGGTTGAAAGTATTTCTGATTCCTATAGCGAATGACCTTCCAGTAGGGGCTTTTAGTGGGGTCTAAGGATTCCATACTAACCCCAAAAACCGATTCCACCAGGGGTATGACATACATACCAGACTGATAAGCACTTGCTATGTAGAACTCAATTTTGGTAATTTGACTATTGGGAATTTTGGAGAGCAAATGATGAAGGAGTATAAGGTCTGCGGCCCATCTCTTTTGTAGTTCTGTGGCTCTCCATATAACTCTGGCTTTCTGCCAGGGTTTCTTCCGGTTATTACGGGTGAGGATTACTTCTCTCATACAGGACCCATTGCCAACCGTCTTCCGGTTAAAGTCGAAGGCTATGGATATGCCCTTGGAGATTTCACAGAGATGATAGAACTCCCTGAGCTTATCCAGATCAATGTAGGTCTTGACTAAATGGTCCCACTTCTTGGGGGAGTACCCCAGGGGAGCCAGGTCCACCTTATCACAGGCTATGCTGTCGGTTGTGATGAACAGGTCTTCTATGACTCCCCTGGTGTTCTCCATGTAGTCCAGCATCTTGGGATAAGTGAGTATGGACCGATTTACCATCAGATAGGCTTCACTGAAGTCCCTATAGTGAAGGTTCCGAGTCCAGGGTCTCCGGGAAAGGTGGTTGTGTTCCTCCACGGTTAAGAGTTCCAGGTTCTCAATCCGGTCATCAGTAGGAATGCCATTCTTGTGGTGAACCACATACCCTTCGGGAATGGGATGGCCCAGAAACTCTTCCATAACCACTACAGCTCTTCTCTTGGACCCCCTACGTTTAGTGGATGGGATTCCTCTCACCCAGTACCTTCCATCGGACCCTAGGAATTCTTCACCCCTTCTTTCCTTTGCCCAGGGTCCTCTGGTGGTAGCAGGTCTCATGGGAGTTCCCAGGTCCTGAAGCCTTTTCCAGATAGCCACTTCCCCAATCCCCGCCAGGGGGGATAACTCAGCCAGGGTTTTTCCCTCCAGGTAGAGTTTTTGCAACTCTTCACTGGTTAACTTAGACTTTCTCATCAGTAAGCACTCCGGATGCGAAATTTGTTAACCTGGGACTTCTTCAAGTAGATGTTGGCGATGTCCTCAGCGTTCATGCCAGAGACCACCAGGATAGTGATATAGCAAACCCAGACATTGGTCAACCGGTTGTAGAAGGCCTCCCGATCAGTCTTCATCATGGACTGCTTCCAGGGCTTGTTCTTCAGGCAGTTGCACATCATGGCCAGCTGTTCGATGAACTTGGTGACCCAGGAGTCCAGGTCCCAACCATACCCCTGGATATTCCCCTTGGCATTCTCCACAAGGTCCCACAGATGGTCCTCATGGTAGGTGGGAATGCCCTCAGGCAGGATGGTGTTATAGTCCTTCCCCGCCAGTACAGTCAGCTCAGTCAGGAAGTGGAGACCATCAATTAGCTCCTCCTGGTAGTGGTCCTTGTTGGCCTTGGCATCCAGGGCCTCACCCAACTCCTCCGTGACTCTCCAGGAGAAGTCCTTGATACGGGCCTGGCCTCTCTTGTCATCCAGGTTCACCGGGCAGTCTTCAGTCTGAAGCAGTCCAGACTTCAACTCGATGTCATGATACTTACTCATCAGGGACTTCTGCCGGTCGAAGATAGCTTTCAGCAGGTCACCCTCAGCCTTCTCTTCCACAGCGTGATTGATGTTCATTACATTTCCTCCTCTTCATATTCAGTTTTGTAGTCATAAACCTGGACATCCCAACCCCGGGCCATCAGTCCCCACATCAGGTCATCCCAGGCAGCCAGGAGCTCCTTGTTCTTCTCCATAACCCCTTCCATCTGCTCCCGGCCGTCCCAGTCGAAGATGACTGAGGAGTGTGGACGAGTATAGATGATGGTGGGGTTGAGGTCCTTCAGGGTCTTCATGTAGGGGTCATCCAGAGAATAGATAGCATCCCCTCTCAGGACCTTTCCATAGACCATTTCCTCAAAGGGAAGGAATCGGTCGAAGAGAACCGAGTTGGGGAAGGTCTTCTCCCGGGTCATCTGGTCCAAAAGCCAGATATGCTTCTCATCCTTGGTGTGGTCCGGACCAATGGACTTGACCACTGGGAGACCCAGGTTCTTAGACACCTTGTTGACCAAAGTAGTCTTACCTGAGTTGTCCATGCCAGTGAAAATTAACATCCTGTGTTCCTCCTTTTTTAGGATACTTTCATTATATCATATTCGTTAGCGTTTGGAAATGGTGTAACCCTTGTCCATAGGAACTATTTTCTTGGACTTAATCAAGTTGTCAAGGGCTTTGCGAATTGCTGCCATGTCCACTCCCAGACTCTCCCTCAGTGCTCTCTTGGTTACTGGGGCATTGGAGTTGCCCAGAATACCCAGAACCTCGTCTTCCAGGGTCTTAATGGTGACATGTGGTTCCCCAGCTGCCCTCACAGTAACTCGGTAGCTAGGATTGCCTATCTCGCCCATCTCGAAATGAATGTCTAGGTCTGGATAGTTACCAGCCATTCGAAACTCCCGGGTTAGAGTGATGGTAGACGAGCCTGAGGACTCAGCCAGATCTACCCCTTGATTGGGGGGACCTTCCTCATCCTCATCGGTTTTGGTCAGATACCAGGCGGACTCAACCCAACCATAGAGCATTACTGAGCCAGCCATTCTAGCTCCTCCCCTAAGGGCCTGTTGGTTACTCCCCTTATTGTAGTGGTGGATGACCATGACACTAGTCTTATATTCGGTCTTAAGGCCCAGCAGCCAGTTCAACACTGGGTTCAGCTCCTTGGAGGAGTTGAGGTCCCCTTCGAACATCAGGTAGAGGGGGTCGAAGACCACAAGCACAGGTTTGATGTCCCTAATCAGGGCCTCAATCTGTCTCCTGTGGTCTTCGTTGCTAAGAGTAAAGCCCTGTTGATTGATGAAGGTTATGGGTAAGTCTGGGGGGAACTCCACATGAAGCTTCTTAGCAGTTATCCTCTCAGCTTCACCCACTAGCCCCCGGTCCAAGATAATCTTCTCAGTTCTGTCCTTCATAATGTAGTCAGCGTTCTCGTTCTGGACTACTATGACCGGTCCAGGTTCAAGGACTGGGAACTTCCCCAAGAAGGGTTGACCACTGGCTACGGAAATGACCAGGTCATGAACTAGTGTAGACTTGAAGCACTTAGGCATACCGGCCACTATACCATGAGACCTTCTACCCCAGAAGCCTTTGACCAGCCATCCCTCGAAGGTGTTACAGTTCCCCATAACTTCCTCGTAGTTGGAGGTTCTCATCAAACTGGACTCTTCATGTCCTGGGTCAGGGATTTCTCCTGAGATGATTTTCTCCAGTTCCTTCCGTATTCTGGAGTCCTCATCTCTTCTACCCTTGTACTTGTTGAACACACTGTTCTTGATGAGGTATATAATCTCCTGGGGGGTCATACCCAGCTCGTGGAGTGAGTTCTCCACGTACCAGATAGTTCCTGACCGGTCCACTCCCTCCAGGGACTCCAGAGCCAGGAGGTCCCTTACCTTTTTGGGGATAGGGTATTTGGCATATATCTTCCTCTCGGTCAATGTACCCTTCTCAGGGGCCGCTGGAGCGTCGCTGGTGGACTTTTTCCGGGTAGTGGTAGTAGTTACACCCCCCACAGCCTTACGCAGGTTCTTAGGCTTATAAACGGCCTTTGTGGCCTTTGGGAGTCCCACCTTCGGGAAGTTCTTGTACTTGTGGTTGACAGTCCCAGGTATACGGTAGACGTGGGCAAAGTCAAAGCAGTCATCACATCCAATGTGAGCAGCCAGAGCCTTGTTGAGGGGGGTATATTCCGGCTCATCTATGTACCTGTCCAACTCCCATAGTCCCTGATACTTATTGGGGGAGCTCTCCCAGATATAGCTTGGCTTGGGGTCTAGGGTAGAGGGGTCTTCACACTCATCTATATCCTGAGCCATGAACTTGGTGTCAATTGAGTATTGGTTCTGTCTCTTGGGCTGACTAAAGGGCATGGGGGACCAATATAGGTCATAGTCCTGGGGGGGATATGTATCAAAGAACTCTTTGAGCTTCTCCCCAAAGTCCTTCCCAAACTTAATTGGTACATCCTTCCAGAACTTTTTCCCTTTGGCTGCCAGGATAACATAGTCACCGGGTTCGCACTGTTGGGAGAAGATATGGTTTAGGAACTTGATTGCTTCTCTCATGGGCTACTTCTCCTTGATAAAGAGAAAAGGGGGTGGACTTGGTGTCCACCTCCCTCCTCTAGTGTCTTTAGCTGATGGAATGAGTTTACTCCTTGTCGTCAGCTTCCAGAGCCTTGACCATATCAGCCTTGGCCATACCCTTGGTAACCTTGATGCCCCGGGTCCGGCACTCCTTCTTCAGGTCCTTGGTGGGCCAATCAGAGTAGTCCTCACCGTCCTCATCATCGTCAGAGTCCTCCTCCTCATCGGAGTCGTCCTCATCCTCTTCCTCTTCCTCGGGCTCAGCCTTTTTCTTGGACTTCTTGGCCGGCTTCTCCTCCTTGGCAGCCTTCTTGGATTTCTTGGACTTGAGAGCCTCTTCCTCTTCCTCGTCCTCATTCTCCTCAGGCTCATCAGTGACCTCATCAGCCTCATCGGGGTCCTCCATCATGGAGATTTCGTTCTCGTAGGCACCCTTGATCTTGTTCAGGGCCTCGGTCATGGTGTCAGCCGCAGCCTTCAGAGCCTCATCCACAGAGATGAGACCTTCCTCACTGGGCAGACGGGAGATGAGCTCCTCAGTGATTTTCAGGGCCTTCTTGGTGTCAGCGTCCTCCTCAGCAGACAGGGTCTCCTTCAGCAGGGCCATCAGCTCGGGGGTCTCCTTCTCCAGGAACTTGGGTTTCTTGTTCTTAGCCATAGTAGTTTTTCCTCCTTATATTATGTGGGATTCTTTTCGGTTCCCTTGTGGGATGTTTATATATTACCACCTAAAAGAGCAGTTGTAAATGTGGTAAACTCTTGAAACTCAGTCAGCTTTCTTAAGGTCCTCAAAGAACACTGGATAGTGAGAATAGAGCAGGTCAAAGGCCTTTTCGGCAACCTCTACCATCTGGGGATGAGGAGTTCCTGCTACCCCAAAGTATCTCATCTCAAAGAAGTGTCTCCAGTTACGAATGTTCATGGTGACTACAATCTCGGTCTTGAGACTATTGGGGAGAACAGAACGAGCCTGCTGAGGAGTAGCTCCCTCATTCAACAGGTCCATATACACGGTCTCACTGAACTTACAGGCCCTCTTCCAGATCTGATACTCAGGGGAGTTCTTCTCCCAGAAGCAAGGCTCTATTACTGTGATTTCATTTCCGAACTTTCCCTTGGAGTAGTTGCAGTAACGGGTGGACTCCTGACTATAGGATGCCAGTCTATGGCGAACCAACTCATGACTAACCCCACGATCACAGATAAACCTCAGGGAGATGGTGGCATGCTCCAGGATAGACTCATGGCCCCTCTTGATAGCCCTCTGGATGAACTTAGCCGGGGTGTCTCCCTCCACAGCTTCAGACAGATAGCAGGTACGGCCTCCGGCCTCCACAATTCGGTAGAGGTCCTCAGCAGGAGCCAGGGGAACAGTAGGCTCTACGTAGGGCTTGATGATTCTCATGTATTTTCCTCCTTGTAGTGTATGTCTACCGCAATATTCTTGCGGGAGGCTATATAGTCACAGAGGTGAACAAACTGCTGACTAGTGGACTTGGGATGTGGCATCTTTCCAAAGTAGTCCCATTGTCCATGATGGGTTTCTATCAGGGATACCACAGTCTCAACCTCGTTGTACCACTGGTCTCTCATAGGCTCCAGGAGAGCCTTCACCTCTATCGGATGAGTCTTACTTGGTTTGGCCAGGTCATGCAGGGCCAAGGCAGAGATTATGGAGTCCTCTTCTTTCTCAGTGAAGTGGTATAGGGGGAACAGGGTTCTAGCTACTTCCATGGCAGCCACAGTGTGGCGAATCAGTCCTCCCACTCCCAGCTCATACCCTTGATGCCATTGCCCAGACATGCTAGCAGGTTGCAGGAAGAAGTCTAAGGGAGCACACTCCCTGAGACAGGTTTTGGTGAAGCGAAGCCATCCAGGATTATGGAATCTTGATTCTAATGACATCACTTCCAGGCTTTGCTCTATGAGCTTGGTGTCTAGTGTATCCATGTTTGTCCTCCTTGTGTAGTTTGAGGAGGTATCTAGCTTTACTCATGACCTCCGGATTTCTTGTGGGAAGGTTGAACCCAGTACTCCCATCAAAGTCCTTGAACTCTTTGGCATAGTCCACTCTCTCAGCTATCTTAGGATATTGCTTTTGGAGTTCAGCCAGTTCTTCGGCCCAGGCACTCCAAGTGCTATCGGCCACTATGTTCTCATTGAGCTCGTAGTAGATACAGGAGTGAACTAACACTTGGAGTCTCCTTCTGAGAATCAAGGACCTAACCTCATCAGCTTCTACCCCTGCCTGAGTTAAGTGGTATGTACCTCTTATTCTGGGGGCCTGGATGGCCTTTCTCTTCTTCTTGGACATGGTTTGTACCTCCATGCATTATTATAAGATACCCAGCTTTGGTTTGTCCATGGAGTAAACTCTAGAGAAGGGCCTTATCGGCCCCTTCTCTTGAGACCTTACCGGCCTCCCCCTTTGTAGTTGTTCTTCAGGACCACCTGAACCTTGGCCGAGAGTTCGATGTCCAGGTCAGGAAGTCTGTGAGTAACATGCCACCAGATAGTAGCCTGGGGTCTCCCTAGCTGGGAAGCCACAGTATAGGTGGAAGCCCCAGGGGTATGGGCCAGGATTCTAGCCTCCTCCAGAACATCAGCATCAGAGTAGAAGTATCCCTTGTTCATCTTTATGTCCCCCTTAAGCAGTGATGGCCTTCTGGTCGGCCCCCAGGTTCTTGCCATCCAGATAGCCCTTAGTGTAGAGTCCCATGTCCCCAGACCGAGAGAGATTCTTACCTGCCTTAGCCTTTCTCTTAGGGTTGATGATAGCCTGGGTCTTCTGCTCCACCAGAGCATCCTTGACCAGGACCAGGCCCCAGTCATTCTCCTCTACCTGTTCCTTGTACTTGGCCTTGAGACCAGCGATGAACCCAGCAGCGTAGTCACCAGAGATTCCATCAGTGGGAAGACCCTGCTTCCGGTACTGTCTCCGGAGCTTCATCATGTTCTTGTCCAGGGTCTTGGCAGCGAAGGTGAAAACAGCTTTGCAGATAGCCACATCCTCCTTGAGACCCACGAAGACCAGTCCGTATCCTGCAGCCCTCAGGAGGTTGCAGCGGAAGTTGTCACATATGACCCTGGCCAGGGAGATGGCCCATCCGGTGTTGTGGTATCCCTGAAAGTACTCAGTGACAGCTTCCTTCTTCTCCTGAGGCTGGTCCTTGAACTGGGCCATGTCCAGATTGTACTCGGCCATCAGCTTCTGGGCCTTCAGCATAGCAGCCTGGGCCTCAGCCTCAGAGGGGTTATTGCCAGCCAGAGCCAGCAGCTTCTCGATTTTGGAAATGATGTTCTTCTCAGTCATGATGTTGTCCTCCTGTGGTTGGTAGAGTTGGTAGTGGATTGATTACATTATCATTATAAGAGACCTGTCGAAATTTGTAAATGGGTTCGTCGAAGATTTCAAAAAAAATGGGGACTCTCTTTCGAGAGCCCTCACTCTTTCCTTATCTCATCTCTGTCGGTCCACAATCCAGTTGGCCAGGTTCTCCATATCCTTGACCACATTCTGGTTGAGTTCCTCAATCCACTTCTTAGGGATGTGGTCCTTTCCGAAGTGAGCCCCAGCAATGCCCCCAGTAAGGGCCGCGATAGTGTCAGCGTCTCCACCATGATTGACCGGTCCGATGATGGCCTCTCTAAAGTTCCTAGCGTTGAAGCTCCAGTAGATGGCATTCTTGACCGAGTTCTCCACATGCCCTGTGGGGGCCATGAGCTTGGGCTTTCCGTCGTCCCCAGGCCAGCACTCTTGGAACCGAAGAGCTCGAATAACGGCGTAGCAGTAGTCTCGAATATATGAGTCCGAGATATAATTGTTGTGGGTAAGTCTTCCTTGATGAACTGCCAGGTTAGGTTCATCAATCAGAGCCAGAAACAGAGCCCTCATGACTGCCCCATTTCCCAGGTCAAGCCTCTGGTGAGCCTTCTGGCGCTCCATAGAGAGCAGCATCCACTCATCTGGGCTTTTACCCTGGCCCTGACAGATAGAGACTCTACAGGTGTTCCCCACATCCCTGGGATCTCCCCTTAGCCACTTCGTAAAGCCATCACAGCAGGCCTGGGTAAAATCCCCATCAGTGGTGTTCTCCATTCTGGCCTTGGCCACGATGGTCATCATCTGGGTGTCATCGGTAACCTCCCCAGCCTTCAGGTTGAGCCAGCCTCCCCCGATAATGTCATTGACCTTCCCGTACTTGTGAGAGATTTCATCCTGGGTCATGAACTCAGTGGTTGCTCCCATAGCATCCCCGATAGCAAATCCCAGAAGGGAGCCGAGAACCTTGTTATGCAGAGCTTTCTTGGTCATCATGGTTATACCTCCTTAAGCTAAATGCATTGGTACTTTCATTATAAGAGAAAGAGAAGGGGCTAAGCCCCCTCCCTTAGAGCTTGGATACCTGATGGACGAAGTCGTTGATGGAACCCTTCAGGGTAGACTTGATGAAGTGGTTCTCCAGAGCAGTGGGGGTGTCCTTCTTCAGGGGCTTGTGGGTCACGTAGTCGGTGTAGGCGTTGACCAGGCCCCACTGGGTGCCGATGAAGTTCTGGTTGTCCTCAGCCTGGTAAGCAGCCAGGAACCGGGTTCTCTTCTCCTCCATGTTCTTGATCTGAGTGGGGTTGAAGTCAGCCTTGACCTCGAAGATGGTGTCCAGGAAGGAGTCAACCTTGGCCTTGGAGACCTTAGCAGAGGCCATCTCCTCAGCCTTCTTCTTGAACTCATCCAGGTAAATGGAGTTCTGGGCCAGGACAGTCTCAGCAGTGTGGAGTCTCTCCTTGATGGAGGAGGTGTGGCGAAGGCTAATCTTGTTGTCAGCCTTCCGGAAGGTCAGGTTGAACTGGTTCTGGCAGATGATACGGAGGGGAGCGATGGTGGCCTTGAGAGTGGTGTTTCCACCGTGGGAGTTCTGGAAGATAACGTGGGGGGTAACTTTGTCACCCAGGACTTCGATGGTGGGGAGCTGTCCGATAATCCAGACCATCTTCCGGTTCTCACCAGCCTTGAGGAAGGTCAGTCCCTCTCCGACCAGAGCGTTGATGAAGTCGAAGCCTTCGATGTTCTGGATGATGGAGAACTCCTTACCGACCACTCCGAAGGTCTCCAGGGAGTTTTCCTTCTTGGTGCAGAAGGCCCCAGGAATGGGAGTACCATCAGCCAGGAAGCAGGGAACCTTCTCCACAGTGTAGTCCAGGTGAGAGAGCTTCAGGGCCTCTTCAACAGTGGTGGCCTTCCGGATGTCGTATCCGATGTTGGTCCAGGTAGCAGTTCTGATGTCAGTCATTTTAAGTTCCTCCTTAAGATTGTTAGTTGGTAGGTGGTTTGTTGATAATGTCATTATAAGAGACTCGTACGAGTTTGTAAATGGGTTCGAAGAAAGTTTTTTTTTTTCAAAAAAAATGGAGAGGCCTCTCGACCTCCCCGTTGAGAATGAGATTAGAATGGGTCTCCTGAGGTCATCTGCCCCTGGAGAGCGAAGAGTATATCCTGAGCCACTTCCCTTCGATGGGGAAGGTCCGCCAGCCTTCTTCGGTGATAAGCCTTGAGCAGTCTCTGGCTGGGCAGTCGGTCCAATGCCTCATCCTGCTCATCGGTAAGGTTCTTCGCCAGGAAGAGTCTAGCAGCCTTTACTGTGGGGGTCTTCAGTCCACAGAGTATAGCCAGGCCCGAGTCCTTGTCCGAGATGACATAGGGCCAGCCAGCAGGATGGGCTTTGTGGATGAATAGGGTAGACCTACCCCATTGAAACTCCGCGTAGGACCTTACCAGCTTCTTGTACTCGATTCCCACCTCACAGCATCGAATGTAGTTGTATTCCTTTTCCATAGGGTTATCCACCTCCTACTTATATTATACCATATTATATGGGGATGAAAGTCTAGATTTTAGCTATTGTACGGGTCTGGAAGTGACCAATCCCAGTAGTCTGTACTCCCCCATTCCTTCGTAAAACGGTTGTAGCTCCCATCCCCGGTGAAGTAGAGATACTCCTTAGGAAGGGTTCTCCCCACATCGGACAGGCCCTCCTTCTCGTGGTTCCATCGGGTTATCACGTCCACTACCAGATCAACCAGCTCCTCATCTACTGGAGTATCAGGCACCCAAGCAAATGCGTTGGGATATGTAGCCACATCCACTATGTTGTCCCCCCAGTACCCATCGTCTACCCGGTTGAGAATACACCAGACTACAGCGGCTTTATGGGAGTCTTTCTTGATACCTCTGGCCTCCCGATATACTATCTTGGCCAAGGTCTCAATCTCCTCCTGGGTCGCCTTATAGACCTGGCTGGAGCCCCCTACTGTGGTCTGTTGGGTCTGGGCTTTCTGTTTGGCCTCCAGCTTATGATCCACTTGAATCTGAAGCTCCTCCTGCTGGGCCTCCAGGTCCCCCAGTGAGGTCTTTAGCTCCCCCAGGTCCTGCTTCAGGGTTCTCAGGTTCACCATGGTGGGAATGGCTACCAGTGTGCAGAAGATGATCATTCCCACAATTGCCAAGTCCAGGAACAGGCTTATCTTCTCCGCCCTGGTTCTCTTCCTGTAGTGTTTTCTTTTCATGTTCCATTCTCCTTTTTGAAATAATCATGAGCTGTCTCCAGTACTTTGGCATCTTGTTCCGACAGATAGCCAGTTCTCGTTCGGTGAGTTCCCCACCGTTCTTGAGCCTGAGGGCCAGGGCAGTCATCATCTCGGCATCCACTGCTCCAAAACCCACGTTGTTCTTCTCTATGGTTGCTCCCCATACCTTCTCCTCAGGGGTCTGTAAGTCGGCTATAAGGATGATAGCCCGATACAGGGCCTTCTTGTTGGTCCTCACCAGGTTCTGCAGGTATTCTTTCCATTGGTTCTGGTTGGTAAAAGTTTCCCACGGCTTCATCAGTTCTCATCTCCCTTCATGACTGCGTTCCACAGGGATTGGGCCTCATTATAGGTTATGACCTCCCCATGTCCACGAAGCTCTTCAGTCAGCTTCCTCGAATCATTCAGGACCACATCTCCATAGCTGGCCTTGAAGTTAAGGTAGCCCTTCGTGTTGCTAGGGCGAAGGTTGTAGGTAGTGATATAGTAGTCAAACTCCCCAGTGTCTCGTTTTGTCTCAGGGGCCTTTTGTGGCTTGCTGTGGGCCTTCTTCTTATCCCTAAAGTGTTTTCTCACCGTGGAGGGCATCTTCACCCCCTGAGAGCTGTAAAGGTTCTCTACCTGCTTCAAAGTGATGTTGGGGAAGGTTTTGACGATGGCCCCGAACCCGAACATATCGGGAAGCCCCTCGTATGAGAGAACCTGAATCTCAGTTTTGAATCTGGTCTGGGCAGGGGTGAATCCCTTGACCTTCTTTTGATCGAAGGTGTAGGTCTTTTCCTCCCCCTTAGGGGCCTCCTCCAAGTGAGAGTTTACCCAACTCATGACCTTGCCCCGGTTGGTATAGTTATCAGTCAGACCGAAGAACTCCAGGTAGTCTTGATAACTACTGCAGACCGTTCCGTTCTCGAACTCCACAGTGGGGAGGGGTCTTCCTTTCCCTGGCTTCTTCACTAGTGAGAAGCCCCCAAAGTAGACTAGTCCAACCTGGTCCTTCTCCCCGAAGGAGTATATCTCGTTCTCGAACTCTGAGTTGTAACCGAAATAAGCTCTTCGTCCCTCTCGGATAGACTCGAGTATATATTTAAGGATGGGCTGAGTCCCCCGGAGTCGGTGAAGGGGAACTAACCCCCCATCTGAGTTGGTCAAGATGTTGTACTCAGGTCCACTCTTTCCGATGTAGACCGAGATGAGGTAGTCTCTACTCGTGGCCTCAAGGGTCAAGAGACATTCTTCGATTGACTTGAATTCCTGTCCCATAGTGGTGTATCACCTCCTTTTGTGCCTATATTAACACTAAAAGTCATCGTTGTAAATGGTAAAACTCTTGTTTTACGACCCCCGCACTTGCTTTATATATATGCGTGTGCGTTCTCTCGCACCTAGAGGAGCCTTATATAGTAGGTGCGTAGAGACGCATATTATATCTGTATATATACTAGGTGCGATAATTTTTCCTAAAAACCCTCTCGCACCTAATATATATAAAGCAAGTGCGCCCCTCCCGCACCTAATATTAGATATGTATATATGTTAAATATATTCATTGGCCTGGCCTTCGGCCCCTGGCCTTCACTAAAGTTTCGGCCTGGGCCTCAGTCCGCCAAAGGCTCAAGCAGAAAAGTTTCAAAGAAAATCTCTTCGAACTCATTTACAATTCTAGAGTCATCTCTTATAATTGGATTATAAACAAAAGGGGGTCCACCCAAATGAAAAAGCTCAACCTGGCTGACCTGACTGGCAAATATTTCATCGACTGCACTATCCCCAACGAGAATGTCTACAAAGTGACTCAGGTCTCTGTGGAAGCTGGCTTCATCTGGGTAGAACCCACTGACAAGTACAAGAACATGCTCTCCCCCAAAATCTGGGAAGGGAAGCTGTTCAAGTCCCTGGTTCGCAAGGGCCGCATCATTCTCAACTGACTAAATAGGAGGAACACAACATGAAGAAGATTTCGAAGAAGAACCAGGCTTTCCTGGAGAAGCTGATGGCTGAGTTCAACGGTTACTCCGAACTCGTGGCTCTCAACTACAAACAGAAAGCTGAAGAAGGCCTTACTCAGTGGAACCGGGGACATCTCCACTGTGTGGAGGAGATGCTGAAGGAGTTCGCTGAACTCAACGGAGTCAACCTAGTCTTCACCTGTGGCACTCATCCCTTCCTGGAGACGGAGCTGGAGTACCGGACTGTCAACCTGGAAGGAGAAGATACCAGGTATCATCTCAACTCCTGTGGCTTCCGGTCCATATAAAGAGTAAAGCCCCTGGGTCAAGAGTCCTGGGGGTTTTCTTTTTGCGTTGAAGGAGGTATAATGGTATTGGTAAGGTAGTACAGCTGTCCTATCGTAGAGACAGGACTGGTAAGAAGAACATGAATCGGATAAGAAAGGAGCTTAAGCTTTATGGGAAAAGTAAAGGACCCCATGACTACTGTAAGGGAGATAGTCAACCTAAAGACCCTGTATGAAGAATGTTTGAAAAGGCTGGTTGATCAATTTGGTTTAATAAATCCTATGACCAGAAGGTTCAATCAGTGGGACTTCATCCACTGCCTGTCTGGGCAGAGGGATAGGATGCCGGAAGCCTGGTTGGGAAATAGAGTTACTGTGGAGAAGCATCCCGAGTGGGGTAAGGGTATTGTCATTGCAATCAAGAAGGTTGGTGACTGGTACATCCCTGGTGTGGAGTTTGACGATGAGGTTCCTGACGGCCATGCTTTGGAACTGAGGGATGAAGGTATTCTAGGACGAGAAGGATACTGCAAGTGGGTCTATCTTGATGAACTGAAGGTAGTGGATAAGTCTCTTGAAAATAGGGGATAATTCTTGAAAATCCTGACAAATCCACTATACCCTGTTCCACTGTGATATATAGGACCCAGCCAGAGCCAGCTAGGTGGCCCCAGTGGCTTTTTTAGGGGGTCACTGGTATAGTTTTACCCCCAGGGCCTTAAAATGGCTGTAAGTGGCCTTAAACGGCCAAATTCAGTGGGTGGTAGTTTTTGACATTTCCCCAAAGTTATCCACATACCATTAAAACTAGCACTAGAATACATATTATCAAGAAATTATCAAGAAAGGATGGTCAAGGATATGGTAAGAGACAGAATCTCCAGAGACCAGATGTTCTCCCAGATATGCTCTGTGGTTGCACAACGGTCTACCTGCCTGAGATCTCAGGTTGGGGCTCTTATTGTTAGAGAAGGAAGGATAGTCTCCATGGGATATAATGGCCCTGTGTCTGGTATGCCTGCCTGTAGTAAGCCTGATGACCTGCAGCAGAAGTTGATTGCTACGGGAGCACTGGAGCCTTCAGGAACTGAGTGTATGGGTCCTGGGTGTACCAGAAGCCTTCATGCTGAGACCAACGCTATTGCCTTTGCTGCCAGGGCCGGCGTGTCTGTGGAAGGATGCACTATGTACTGCTCCATGTCTCCCTGCATCAATTGTGCCAAGGTCATCGTCAACAGTGGCATTAAGGAGCTTAAGTATCTGGAGGAGTATAGAGATACTTCAGGACTGGAGCTGTTGGAGAAAGCTGGAATTAAAGTGGTACATCTGGAAGGACATGTGGGAGAGCTGTGAAATGAACAGAGCTGATAGAAGGAAGGCCAAGAAAAAGGGCATAGAAGTGAAGACTGAGCCTGTACTGCTGATGAAGCCCTCTGAGATTGGAAAAGCCGCTACTCAGGGAGTCGGAAGAGATGCAATGCTGCACGAGATAAATCAGCAGATTCTCCAAAAAGATAAGGAGTACCAATTGAACCTAGACACGATGGTCCTGTGGTCGCTTAAACAGTTCGCTGGATGGGGTCCGAAGAAGCTGAGGGATTTTTACTTCTTCATGTTCAAGGAGCATCTTCGGATGAGAGAGTTCTATGAGCTCGATGATCTCTATCCCGAGAGACACAAGCTGAAGGAGAAGGGAGTCGACATCGAAGGGTGGTACTCGGAGCTGTTCGACGAAGAGGGCAACTTCAAGACTTCGGGTGACGCGTTCGACGAACCGACCGACGAAGAGAGAAGCTGAGAGACTTATACACAAGTTCACACAAGCCAGGAAAATATTTTGCTATAAGGAGACGATGAGATGATAACCTGCTTCAATAGAGACAAGGAAGGAGAGTGTTTGGCTTTTAATGAGGCTGAGTGCTGTCCTGAGTGTTCTGCCAGAATCAAAACTGTGGATGAGAAAATCAATCTTCTGATCTGCTTGTTGGTTAGAGCCCAAGCCAAGAAGGACAAGCGGAGATTGGAGGAGGAGCTGGAAGCTGCTCGTGAGGTGAAGGCTGCCCAGGAGGAAGGAAAGCTGGAGGGATGGATGTCCTGCTACCTGGAGGACTTACATAGGGGTGAGAGGGGTGGAGCTTCTGAGTCTGACTCCAACCGAAAGACAGGCCTCAAACAGCTGATGAAGGACAACAGAGCCATTGAGACCAAGCCCAATAAGGCTCAGCAACAGGAATACAAGCAGGCTCTCCAGGAGTTCGAGGAACAGGTAGGGGAGAAGATGGAAAAGCTGGGAAGAACAAGTATGTCCCACGCAAAAAGGGATTCGTATACCGGAGTGCCTATCTGCTTTACTGACCATGGACTTGGTAAATGCAATGGACAGAGGTCTGCTGTGGGTAAGCTTCATAAGGACTGCAGAGAATGCCCTTACCTGAGGGAGGGAAGCAAATGAGCTGGAAGCGGTGAAGAGTTTGGGGGGTGGACAAAGGTTCACTCCTCACTTATAATGGTATTGTAAAAACCTGTAATAGATAGGAGGCAACTTATTATGGTTAAATTTAAGTTCTTCGTTCATTGCGTTGGGTGGGCTGCTGGTGGCTATGAAAACACGCACTTTGCAAATTCCACAAAAGAGGCAAAGGAAATAGTTGCCGAATGGAACAAGAACAAGCCCGGCTCCGTGTCGTTAATTTCTATCACCGAAATCAGCGACGCAGAATTTGCAGAAGATTTTGTCTGCTATTGTTGACAGTGGACTGGGGGCACTGCAGCAACTGTGGAGTAAAGATGGAGGGAGGTGCTGAGTGATGGATGTTAGGGAAAAGCTGGTTGAGTTGCTTGATATAATTATTCAGCCAGGCCAGAAAACGTTTGGGGATATTGCGGATTATCTTATCAGCAAAGGCGTAACGGTGCAGGAGCGTGGAAATTGGGTGACTCTGACAGATTGTGCAAATGCAGGAGTTTATTGTTCCGTATGTCATAAAAAGGTTTATAGGCATGATTATGCGTTGTGCAGCAGAAAAAACAAACTGCGTTATGCCTATTGTCCAAATTGTGGCGCAAGGATGATGCCACAGCCGCTGAAAGGAGAATGATTATGGCTGACCGCAAAAGATGCTGTTGCAATTGCGGGCGAAACATAAGGCACGAAGTAGAACCACACGGTATTGAGTGTTATTGTGAGATTGATGGACACCGCATCGGATATATTGAATGTTTCGAGGGTTGGTGCAGGAGATGGAAGAAATCCCACACCTTTGATGGAATGGAAGAACCAGGAGAATTGGAAGAAGGTGCTGACCGGGGTTAGAACTTCAAGAGTCTGGGGCATTTACTTCCACTTCCTTTTGTGGTATACTATAATCATCTCAGGGGGACACCCCCACATATCCACTACACTATACAACTTCCCTTCTCATAGGTATATGGGATCAAGGAACAGTGGCAAGGACTCTCTGGGACTTCTTATAAGGGTCTTTAGCTCAGTTGGTTAGAGCCTCCAGCTCATAACTGGATGGTCCTGGGTTCAAATCCCTGAAGGCCCACCATCTGCAGGTGTAGCACAACGGTTAGGGCATCAGCCTTCCAAGCTGAGGATGGGGGTTCAACTCCCCTCACCTGCTCCAGGGTCACCTCCGACCCATGCTCAGTTGGTAGAGCAAGGAAACCTGGGTAAGTGATTCATCAAGAGTCATACTGCCTGGGTTTTCCTGTTGTAAAAAATCAAGAGTTTTATCATGGACAATTTCTTTAGAATATGGTAGTATGTACGTGTAAGGAAGTAGTAAATACTCCAAAAACCTGGTAAAAGGCCTGTTTTAGGCCTATAAACCCCTGTAAAGGGGCTATTTTTATGCCCAGGTCTCGACAAATTTTAGCCTATTTTAAGGGGGTGATGACCATGGGAGAGCCCAAAAAGTCCAAAAGAATGAAATATGATGAAGCAGTGAAGGGGTATAGTCCCCAGGAACTGAAGCAACACCATGATGAAACCCTTACCTATTATATAGAACACGATGGTGAGGTCAGTGTCAAGGTTCTCTCCCGTGTGGGAAAAGTCCCCCAGGCTTATGTGCGTGAGTGGATTAAGTCCGAGAACTGGGACCAATATGTCATGGAAGACCCTGAGGACAAGGTCAAGGTCAGTGAGAAGACCAAGCAGTTCATCCAGTCTGCCGCTGAGGAGTATGGACTGAGTGAACAGGAGGAGACCTTCTGCTATCACTACTTCAAGTGTAAGAATGCCACTCAGGCAGCACTACGAGCTGGGTACAGTTCGGCTTATGCCTATAACTGTGGATACAGACTTCTCAACAAACCCCACATCAAGAAGTTCCTCAAGGACCTCCAGGCCCAGGCCTGTGAGGAAGTCTTTGTAGATACGCTGGACATCATCAGGATGTGGGCCAAGATAGCCTTCGCCGATATGAACGACTACGTGTCTGTTTCTGGTGCAGGAGTTATGCTCAGGGGGTCTAGTCAAACGGATGGCCAGGTCATTACCGAGATTAAGGAAGGCAAGGACGGTATCACTATCAAAATGGCTGACAAGATGAAGGCCCTTGATAGACTGTCCTCGTACTTCAAAGTCCTGCCTGGGGATAAGGCCCAAGAGGCCAAGCTCAAGGTCATTGAAAAGGCACTCAGTTCCGATGATGAGGATGATGAACCTCTGAAGATTGAGATTGTGGGTGTATGATATGGCCAACATAAAGAAAGAGGTCAACGAACACTTCCGTGAGTTTGTGGGAGACTGGGACTCCAAGTTCTATTTCCTACTTGGGGGGTATGGTTCCTCTAAGTCCTATCACATCGCCCTCAAAATCATCCTCAAGTGTATAAAGGAGAAGAGAAAGGTTCTTGTGGTTCGTGAGGTTTACGAGACCATTCGAGAGTCCTGCTTCTCCCTGTTTGAGGAACTGGCCGAGGACCTCCACCTGACTGATGATAAACAGGGTCAACCAGTAATGAGGTTCATCCAGTCCCCAATGAAGATACGCTTCAAGAATGGTTCTCAAATCATCTTTAAGGGAATGGATAAGCCGGCTAAGCTGAAGTCCATCAATGGAGTCACCATAATCTGGATAGAAGAGGCCTCCGAACTCAAGTACACTGGTTACAAAGAGCTGCTGGGTCGTGCCAGACATCCCTCCCTGAGTATCCACTTCATTCTCTCAGAGAACCCTGTGGACAAAAGTAACTGGACCTATAAGCAGTTCTTCAAGGACGAGGAGAACAACCGATTCATTCTAGATGACGAAGAGCTTTACAAAAAGCGAATCATCAGGACCAATGACACCTACTACCATCATTCCACTGTGGACGACAATGCTTTCCTTCCGGCTTCGTACATCGAACAGCTGGATGAGATAAAGTCCTATGACCCTGACCTTTACCGAATCGCCCGGTTGGGTCACTTTGGTATCAATGGCACTAAGGTTCTTCCTCAATTTGAGGTTGCTAAGTCCCACCTGGATGTCATGTCCAAAGTGGCTTCTATTCCGGACAAGTTCAAGTTCAACGGTATGGACTTTGGATTTGAAACCTCTTACAACGCTCTCGTTCGTATGGCTGTGGACGACCAGCAGAAGATTCTCTATATCTACTGGGAGTACTACAAAAACCACATGACTGATGATAAGACGGCCAAGGAGCTCCAGGACCTGGGTATGGATAAGGTCCAAATCATTGCTGATGCTGCTGAGCCCAAGGCCATCACCTTCTACCAACAGTCTGGATTCCGAATGAGAAAGTGTAGAAAGTGGGCAGGCTCCAGACTGGAGAATACCCGAAAGGTCAAACGCTTCCACAAAATCATTTGTTCTCCCGAGTGTAAGAACTGCATCAAAGAGCTGAAGGGTCTTACATATCAGGTTGACAAAAATGGTGACCTTATTTATGATGAATTCAACATCGACCCACATACCTTCTCGGCTATCTGGTATGGCCTGGATATGTATACTGTGGCCGATATGAAAATGGTAGCTAGAAATAGTCGAAAGGGTGGTGAGACAGCCTGAGTAGCTATAAATCCTGGGAACTCGGGAAAATAGTATTTGAAAGGAGGTAGGGTTATATGGCAATAAAACTTAGTCTGAACAAGACCTTATATTCATATGATGGCCAGCTGGAAGCTTACGTAACTGATACTACTGTTGTCAAGGTACAAATCCATACAGATTATAATTTGTCTGATTCAGTTCTGGTTTATAAACAGGGTGATGTACAGGATTCTGTGGCTATCATCAATAATGTGGCAGAAATTCCGGGTATGAACCTTAGGAGTGGGCAACTGTCTGTAGCTGTTTTGTACGATAACACCTTGAGCAACTTTGTACAAATCTATATTACGAAAGCAGCTGCTCTGTCACAAAACCTTGTGGATGATGATCCCTACTTTACAGTTGACAGAAACAAACGGTTGGTCTCTGTACCAGGCACCCAGGACATGATTGCGGTCAATTTTGATGAGAACAGCGAGGTAATCACATTCAAGTTCCCCCGATATGCTGACGGGGTGGATTTATCCACAAAGGAAATTTATGTGAATTATGAACGTTCTGACAAGACCCGGAACAAAGCCCTGTGTACATTGACTGACACCAGCGATTCCTATGTGGTTTTTACCTGGGTTGTAAGTGCTTATGCGACTCAGGTTGAGGGCATTCTCAACTTTAATATAGAGTTTCGTTCTGTTGATTATCGCTGGCAAACTCAGCCAACATCCCTTTTGGTATATCGTTCTTTGCTTTATACTGGAGAAGCTTTACCAGACCAACCCGAGCTACTTGACCAGTATTTAGATATGTTTGCCGAGCTTAATAGTCATCCCCCCATACCTGGAGACGATGGGTACTGGCAAATTTGGAGCTTAGATACACATAGCTATGAGACCAGTGAATTCCCTCTGAAGGCTGGCAAAGACGGCAAATCCGCCTATGCCTACGCCGTGGAAGGCGGCTATACCGGCACGGAGACGGAGTTTGCGGAAAAGCTGGCGCAGGAACAGCTGTCCGGCACAACGTTTACGCTTACTCCTACACAGGTGTATGAAGCGGTATCAGCGGGAATTCCTGTTAAGGTGCAGTATACAGATAGTACATATGGGGTTCTTTCTTTTACGGCATTCAACGTGGCAGAATCGCTAAACAAGGTTGTGTCGCAGACAATTGTATATTACAACTACATGTTTATTGTCGCTGAACTGACCGGCGATAAATCATCGAATAGATGGAGCTTTATAGCCAAGGCACTTGCGCAGAAAACAGATATCCCGTCGGCGCTGCCTAACCCGAACGCGCTGACCATCACCAGTGGAAGCAACAGCGTAACCTACGACGGAAGTACGGCTGAGAGCATCAACATTCCTAATGCTGCCGATGCAATGGGGCTATCTGGGCTGGCTGCTGATGATCAGATCATGGTATCTGCCGTAGACACTAATGGTAAGCCAACATCGTGGAAGAAAAAGTGGAAAGATGTATTTAATATCCGCGATTTGGGTGCTAAGGGCGATGGGGTCACTGACGACACGGCGGTTTTTCAAACTGCTTTGTCAAATTGCCGCCGCGTGTTTGTACCGGGCGGCGTATATGTGCTATCCGATGAAATTACCTTAACGATTTCTTTTACTACGAGATGCCGACATACGATATCCGAAAGATGATCTACAACGATACG
>ENA-OZGB01000038-OZGB01000038.1-human-gut-metagenome-genome-assembly--contig:-NODE-38-length-61780-cov-7.537173_pt1 | contig 61780 bp, 45 predicted proteins | sample MGYA00245113_ERZ653651 | MGnify/ENA primary metagenome ERZ653651 (study PRJEB26926, sample SAMN06165095) | human gut metagenome | biome: ENVO:00009003; feature: ENVO:2100002; material: ENVO:00002003... | reverse complement strand
TCGTGGGCTCGGAGATGTGTATAAGAGACAGGTGCCATATATGGGAGATCTACTTGAGCCTTTTCATTTAGGGACAGAGCAAGTGCTTCTGTGGCTGTCTCCACACTTGTCACAGCGACCGCCTTTTTAATGGTTCGTTTGGTGAACATGTCCGCTTTCCGCTTCAATGTTCCATCTTCATTCAAGTCTTCCAGGGAACACAGCAGACAATAAGAAGAGTCATCAGAAAATGCACGTTTGTTAGCATTACTTCCAATAACTCCATACTTTGCTGTGTAGGTATCATACACCTGATTCAGTTTTTTCTGCTGTTTCTGGATTTCTTCGTCTGTGACAAATTCTTCCATCTGCATGGCGATCAGTTCACGAACGGTATCACGGATTGCAACCATGCCTTTTACACGTTCTGCAGTGGCTGCGGGCATTTTCACCTGATTCATCAAAGAATTGACACGGTAATACACCTGATCATCTACCACTGTATAGCTGTAATTTCGAACATTCGGATCTGCCGGAATACTCTCTGGCATCTCATCCAGTTCTGCCTCTATATCTACTGCCGCTACCATGCTTCCCTTGATGTGTTTTACAGCTTCTTGTAACTGTAATTCCAGATCAGCTCCTTCCATTGGAGCACAGGTTGTTTCCATACCATACGGACCGGACACTTCTTTCATCTCACCAAGAATCAATCCCGGATGCTGAACAAAATACTTGTTAATGGTAACCCCATTTGCATCACTCTCCAAATTCACCCAGTCTGGCATCTCTTTTGTGAAACTCTCACGCTTCTGGAAAAACAAAATATCAGCACTGACTTCTGTTCCTGCATTTGCCTTAAAAGCTGTGTTCGGCAGTCGGATTGCCCCCAGCAAGTCTGCACGCTCTGCCAAATATTTCCGAACTTCCGGTGATGCCTTGTCCATAGTTCCCTTTGTTGTGATCAACGCAGCTACACCACCTGGACGTAACTGATCTATAGTCTTGGCAAGAAAGTAATCATGAATCATAAAATTGTAGCGGTCATACTGACGGTCATTGACCTTATATGCACCGAATGGCACATTTCCGATTGCCACGTCAAAGAAATCATTGGGATAATCCGTCTTCTCAAAGCCTTTGATCTGGATATTGGCATCTGGATAGAGCAACTTTGCAATTCTACCACTGATGCTGTCCAGTTCCACACCATAGAGTTTGGACTGGTTTAGATTCTCCGGAAGCATTCCAAAGAAGTTACCAACTCCCATAGACGGCTCCAGAATATTTCCTTTTGTAAATCCCAGATTCTCCAACACCTGATACATACTTTCAATCACAATCGGCTGTGTATAATGAGCATTTAAGGTGGAAGCTCTGGCTGCAGCATATTCCTCTGGTGTAAGAACCGTCTTTAATTCCAAATATTCTGTCTCCCATGCAGCTTTTGTCTCATCAAATGCATCTGCAAGACCTCCCCAGCCAACGTACCTGGATAAGATTTCCTGTTCTTCCGGTGTTGCATTGCGATTCTCATCCTCACATTTCTTTAACAACTGGATAGCCATGATATTGGCACGGAACTTTTCTTTTGCTGTACCCTGTCCAAGCTCATCATCTGTGATGCGGAAGTTCGTTGCTGGAATCGTTTCTGATATTCCGTTAATCTCTTCCAAAGATTCTTTTTCTTCCGATACCTCAACTTCTCCAGATAATTCTTTTTCTTTTTTATCATAATCTGTCCACACACGTTGAGAAATAGCAGTAAAATACGAGGACTCTTCCTCCATAATTTCTTCCCTGATTTCCCGTAATTCATCTAAAGTATCCGCATTTACAGTTTTGTTGTGATAATGATAATAAAGTACTTCTTGTCCGAGTTTTACATCCAGACGTTCCAATTCTTGTGTTGACATTCGATTCCAAATATCATCTTTTTCCGTATGAATCGTGAAACCTTCTCCATCATCATGATATTCTAATGTGTATTGAAGTCGATTCGCTTCTCCCTTAACTTTGCAATCAAAATCGTGGATTTTTGTTCTGGTACCAGACATATATTCTGAATCAACTAATCGCAAATCAGTTATATCTTCCGCTGTCAAAGTATCCTGCTCCAGCTGTTCTCCTAACATCTGCTGTGCTTCTTCCAAATCTGCCAGTCTTTGTGCTTCCTGTCGTTCTTCGTACTTTTCCATTTCTTCCGGTGACAAATAATCATCTGTGCGGATTAACTGGCGAACACGTTCTGCAACCTTGTTCCACTTTAATAAAACTTCTACCTCTGGACTGCCAATTTTCCCTTTTGCAAGTTTTAATCCTTTTGCATCATGGGATGCGTCGGAAGCATCTGCTCCTGGTATTCCGGGTGAGGAACCACCTGTTCCATACTCATTTTTCAGGAACTCAGCTGCATCTTTCATATCATGATGTTCCATAAAATACTCATAGATTCGGTTACGTCCTCCTGCAGTAATGCCGCCTCTTCTTAACACTGCGTCAATTTCATCCTGTGTGATAAAGGATAGTGCCGGACGTTCGACCGTAAATTTCTGGTCTACCCAGGAACGCTCCCTCTGAAGATCCTGAAAGCGTTGGAAATATTCCGGATTATGCTGAATCTCCCAGCGGTGATAATCTCCCGGATTCTCATCCATATATTTCTGCAGCCATTCAAAACGATAGACAATCGCATCTGCTTCCTCTTGATCTGTCCATGCTCCACTCACTACATCCTGCCAGTCTGAATATGATTGTTTCTTTTCCCAGTTTCTGCAAGTATCCCGAAAATGAAGTGCAAGAAGATTGGTCATTTCTTCCTGCTCCTGTTCAATGGCATTATTGGAAATCAAATTATCCACGTAATTTCCATCCTCATACATATCCCGAATTCTGTTCGCTGCTTCTTCCCACGTAACCATGCGGTCAAAGTTTCTTCTGGCAGAGTCCCCTCGCCGGATACGGATACCATCATTGTCATACCAGATACTGATTTTCTGACCATCTATGGTAAATCCTTTGCCACCAGTTCCATATTCATCTTTCAGAAAACTCCGCATTTCTTCATTATCCAGACCTTCAATCAGTCTTGCTGTAATATGAAACAGTGTATTTTTCTGTCCGCTTCCCGTGCGGAGAATATCATTTACCACTTCATCGGAAATAAGAAAAGCGGCTGGCTGTTCCAATGCAGCTGCCGCTTTCCTTATTTCTCCTAACTGTTCCTCTTCTGTTGGGAACAGACTTAACTGTAAATAATCTCCTGAATCACCAGCTCCTCTGCCTGTGCCTTGATCTGGTTCATGTGTCTGGTCCATGCCATCCCGTCTGCCATTTTGTCCGGTGCCGAATCTTTCTCCAGAAGTTCGTTCATCAGGTCGTCTACTCTCTGTCTTGCCTGGCTGTCGATCTCCATCAGATGACTGTCCAGACGGTTCTGCAGTGTCAGAATGTTGAACCTGGCTACCTTGTGATTTCTCAGATACTCTTTCCGCATCATTCCGTACTTGCCGATGGTTCCTCTCGTCTCTTCCAGGCTGATATCTGGAATCTGATACTCTCCGTTCTGGCTGTAACTGATCTCTCTCATATTTCGTTTCCTCCTTGTTTTCTTCTCTATCTTCTGTACTATCTGTTGTACTTTCACGAATTAACGTGTTAAATTTATTATAGACTACTTCTTTTTCTTTTGCAACCGTTTTCAGGTCATTTTCCAGATCCTTCAGCACATATCGTCCAATCTGCATCAAGACTGGTCTGCTGATCTCGTTGACTGCACTTCCCAGATGTCCTAATACTTTCAGCTGATTGAAGTCCGTAATATGCCGAAAATCCTCTGCATCCAGATATTCCTGTACATCCAGTCCACACCGCTTTAGTAATACATACCAGACACTATTGGTCATCAGTTCCCGAAATTCGACTTCCTGATTCTGTTCGTCCAGTTCTTCCAGAAATGTCCCTGTTACATCCAGTCTCAGTTCTTCCAATGCATCTGGAAGCCATTCTTGCATACTCTCCTTCGCTGCCTGATTCAGACTTTCAGCAAGTCCTCCTTCTGTATCTTCCAGTGTTAATTGCTCCTGCAGATAATCTGCAACCAGCTGTTCTCCTTCCATTGGAAGATTCCATAACTGAGGATCCTTTCCAAGATTCCGCACTTTATAAGTGTCCTGCACATCAAATACATACCGAAGTTTCGTTTTCAGTCCGGAAGTATTGTCAATCAAGGCAATCCCTTTGGATCCCTTTTTGATCCAGCGGTACATCTTCTGATTCCAGATTTCCATGGATGCTACGGCAGTTGCTTCCGGTCGCTGTGCATAAATTAAAAGCTGTTCTGGAAAAGTGTATTTGTACAGTCTGGATGCCGTGTTTAGGAACCGCATCCATTCCTGCGGACTGGCAGCTACATCTTTTGCCACCTCTTCCGTCAGCTGTTCCATTGCATATAATTTATTTGCCATGCGCTACTCCTTTTCATAAAATCAGGGACTGCTTAGCACAGTCCCCTTAAAATCATCGTTGTTACTCTTTATAATGCTGTGGCAAGCTCTTTTGACTTATTCTTTGGCACTTTGTCTCCCTCTTTTGCCTTGATTTCTGCCTTAGCTTTCTCCAGTCTTCCATGGATTCCACCTTTTACTTCCGCTTTTTCGGCTGCTTTTTCTTTCTCCAAACGAGCTTCCCTACGCTCAGCATTTTCCATAACTGCCGTTTTCCCATCACAAAACTGAACTTTATCGGAAAGCTGCTCCTGTCTCTCCACCTTTGTCTCATTGACTTCCTGTACCATCGCATTTAATTCCGGAACCTGAAAAATGCCGTTATCAGGAAGAATCAGCACTTCATGAATGGAAGATGGGATGACAAAGTAATCACTTCCCAGGCATTCCCCAATCTGTTTACGAATATCTTCCTGCAGTAACAGGGAAGCTCCATTCATCTTAGCTTTGTTTGTCAGGCAGAACATTGGGTTTTCCATGGCTTCCATATCCATTTTTTCATTCAGCAGGTTTTCTGGTTCTTCACCAAAAATCATAGATTTGATAATCTCATTCATATCCATAAGTGTGACACCACGTTTTCGGTCTGCCACCATCGCATCCGCTTGAATCTGTTCGGCAGATACTCCCCACTCGTTCATCAGAGAAACAGTTACCGGAATACTGCTGATCCCTTCTCCATTTTCCTCCAGATTTACTGCATAATAAGCTGCAAAATCTCCGTGTTCTGTGACTACTTTATCTGCAAGAAGATCGGTATTCCATTCTTTGTCACAAATTCTCACCTGTAATTTGTCCTTCATCTTTTCATAATCAAAAATATCAGGAACTCCCATATCCAAAAATTCCGCTTTACCCTGTGCCTCAATGTGCATATCAGCTACATCGCCAACGCAAGAATCAACATCTTTTCCAAGCACATATTCCAGGTAGAAGGAATCCAGATAGACTCTCGGTACGATTCTCTGATCTCCATTTGGAATTGTAATGCCAGTAAGCTTCAATCCATTATTTTTTTCTACTTCCTGAAGTTTAATTTCTGCGTCCTTATAAGACTCTGGCAGATACTCCTTTACATTGTTTTTGACATATTCATAAAATTCTTTTCTGTTCATCATACGCTTTTACCCCTTTCTGATCATGTGATGGTTCATTCTTTTTCTGCTGACCATCTGCTCAGCTTTCTTCTGATAAGCCATCATTCTCTTTACTGTTTTCTCCTGGTTTTTTCGTGCTTCCTGTCTTTTTTCCATTGCTTTCATCATAGTTTTCTGTTCCTTTCTGTGTTTTTTTGTATGAAAAAGGGAGCCTCACATAGAAGCTCCCAATCATAACCATTGGTTTTAGTTTCCTTATTTGCTTTTCCTTTTCCTGCTGAAATAAATTCCTGCCATACCTCCTGTGGAGATTACCAGAAGCAGGATCGGCAGCCATATATTCGTGCTGTCACCTGTTTTCGGTGCGTTTGATACCTTTGTCTCTTCATGGGACTGTGGTGTATCCGGTGTGTTCGGTGTTTCTGGAACTTCCGGTTTCTCGTTTGTCAGATTGAAAGTAACTTCCACAACTGGTGTACTGTCATTCACATAAGAAAATGTCACTTCATGCTTGGTCTGATCCAGCGTGTATCCATCCAGTGTTTTTGTTTCCACCAGATAATACTTGATAGCGGTATCATATTTGCCGTTCTTAAATGTGGCAATCTCATACAGCTTACTCTCTGCATGACCGGCAGCATCTGTCTTTAAGGTTTCCAGAACCTTTCCTTTGCTGTCACGAAGTTCAAATTCTACCCCTTTTAGCGGTTCTCCTGATGATTTATCTGTCTTATTGAGAATCACTTTTCCCTTGGCAGTATCATCTTTCATAGCCACTTTCTGGATTTCTCCGGTATCTTTCACCTCAAATGTCACATCGGCTGTCAGGAGATATCCTTTCGCTGCTTGCTCTTCACGTAAGGTATATTTACCGATTGGCAGTTTTTCGATATAGTGTGCTTCCTCTGTAGAAGTCCAGCTCTCTACTACCTGATCGTCCTTATCGAGAATCGTCAGTTTCGCACCCGGAATCTCAGTTTCTCCTGTGATATCCGTCTTACTGATCTGCACTTTTGTCACATCATCTTTCATTTCATGCTTCTGAATTTCTGCTGTATTTTCTACTGTAAAGGTAATACTTTCTGCAGTGACATATCCATCTGCCGGTTTTGTCTCTGTTATGGTGTATTCCTTACCAACAACCAGTTCTTTAATCACATGGGATTCTTCCGTAGAAGTCCATTCATCCACTGTATTGCCATCTGAATCCATCACTTTCAGGTGTGCACCTGGAAGTTCTTTGCCTGTTGTCAGGTCTGTTTTGGTCAGCTCCACTGTGGTTGACTGATTTTCAAAAGTAAAGTCGTAGCTTACTTCTGCCTGGTCTTCTCCGGCATATTCAAAGGTAAATTCCTGTACTTCTTCTGTTGTAACAAATCCGTCCGGCGCAAAGATCTCTTTCACATAGTATTTTCCGTCTACCGGAAGATCTGCCGTAAAAGTAATCTGTCCTTTTTCATCCGTTACCCGCTGCTCGATCAGACTGTCTTTCTCAAGGAGTACCTCGCCCTTTGCATTTTTGATATCTTCACTGGTATAAAGACCGAAGACACCACCTGCAAGGACACGTTCTGTATCTTTTTCTTTCTTCAGAACCGTAACCTTTACTTTCTGACGGGCATTCTGCCATTTCTCATCATAAGTGATGACTGGTGTGTCCTGATCACGGTAGGAAAGATCAACATATCTCGGCTCTTTGTCCAGCACATAACCATGGGCAGTTTTTACTTCCTTCACATAGTACTTGCCAGCCGGTAGATCTCCCATCTGTGCAATACCATTGGAATCTGTGGTAATGGTTCCCACTTTTTCATCTGCTTTGAAATAATCTTCACTGACACCATCTGCCGCTTTGATGTCTTCCGCAGCAAATACATCAAACGTCACATCTGAAAGGCTTCCGGTTACATATTCAAAGAGATGCTCCACAGTACCTTTTACCTGATCCAGAAGTGTTACCTTATCCAAAAACTCTCCATTTTTGTTGATGATTAGAAGTCCTGTTGGAACTTCATCTTTCATCTCTACTTTCTGAATCTCGGCAGTATCTTTCAGCGTGAACTTCACATCCGTTGCTTTCAGATATCCATAAGGTGCCATTTCCTCACGAAGAGTGTATTCCTCTCCAACTGTCAGTCGTTTGATCACATGTGGCTGATCTTTTACAGAAGTCCACTGATCCACAACATTTCCTTCTTTATCAAGAACGGTGAGTTTTGCCCCATCCAGTTCCACACCTGTTGTTACATCAGATTTTGTGATTTCAACTGTTGTCGGCTGGTTCTTTTTCACTGTTTTCAGTTTTACTGTCTTCACATCCTGTCCCTGGTAAGAAGCATCCAGATTCAGAACTTCATCAGAGGATACAAATCCCGCTGGTGCTTTTAACTCTTTCACATAATACTGTCCAAGTGGCAGATCCAGCGTACATGTTGCAAGACCATCGTTATCAGAAGTCATTTCCTGTAAGAGTGTGTCTGCTTTCACGATCACTTTTCCATCCGCCTTGATATCCGCTTTGTTATAGATACCAAAGACAGCTCCCGCCACGGTTGCACCATTCTCTGCATCCTGTTTTTCTACCTGGATTGCAACTTTCTGTCGGTCATCGCCAACCGTCACTTCCTGTTCGATCACAGGTGTATCCTGATCTGCATAGACAAATGCGACACCTGATCTGTCATGGTTCAGGACAAATCCTTCCGGTGCAGTCTTTTCTACTACATAGTAAGAACCAAGTGGCAGGTTATCAGCAACTGCTTTTCCGTCTTCTCCAGTCGTTACCGTTGTTACCAGTGCATCTTTTGCATAGATCAGCTGTCTGTTTCCGTTTTCATCTTTCTGATAATCCGGTGTATAGATATTTTCAGCTGCATAGACATGAAATGATGCACCCTTCAGGTATCTTTCTTCATAAACAAAATCCTTTTTGAATCCGGTCAGCATTTCACCTTTTTTATAGATCGTCAGCTTTCCTTTTACCGGATGGTTCTCGTAATCTACCGTAATAATGGCATCTCCGCTCTCAGAATCCATCTGGTATGCTGTGTTAGCATCCACCGCAATCTCTACATAATTCTTATTAATCGTGTACCCTTCCGGTGCATTGACTTCCTCAATCCGGTAATGTCCGATCTTCAGATTCTTCGGCATGATCAGATATCCCTGGCTGTCCGTAAAATAGGACTTGTGAGTGGTTGTCACAGGGTAAGTTGTTACCTGTTCCACATACTTTTTGTTGTCCAAGTCATATACCTTAAATTCTGTTCCGGCAATCAATACGGATTTCTTTGTTTCATCGTCTTTTTTCACAATTTTCAGTTTTGCCTTAAACTCTTCATCCAGAAGCACTCGCCAGATCTGCGGCTCATTTGGATGATGCTCTGTGATATTTACTTCAAAATCATCGACTGGCTTGTAATTATGCGGTGTTGTAGTTTCACGCACGATATAGCTTCCAAATGGTAATGGAATACTGCAGGCATACCCTTTTTCATCTGTGAAAATCTCAGTTGCTCCATTCTCTCCGCTCACTACTGGTTTTGCAGAATCAAAATCATAGCTTCCATCTGCTTTCTTTGTAAGGGAATATTTCAGATAAACTGTAAATCCAGCTCCGGATAACAGATCTGCATCTGTCTTTCCATTGTTGGCTGCTTTGATGATCTGGAATGGCTGCTTGATGACCTGCTCACTGGAAGTGCACTCTCTTTTTACTTCTGCTGTCATATCTCCTTCATAACTGCACGTAAGATCATGCTCTTCTGCATCTGCCAGGTATCCGGTCGGCGGAGTAATCTCTTTGACATAATATTTGCCAAGATATAAGCCATTTACAGAAGCCTGTCCTTTGTCATCTGTTGTAAGAGAAGCTACCTGCTCTCCTGCTTTATAAATAGTTCCCGTTGCTCCATCCGGGTGCACGATATCTTCACGGGCATACAGACCATAAACTGCACCTTTCAGTGTGGCATCTCCCTGTGGTACTGCTTTTCCTGTTTCTTTATCAACTTTGAATAAATTGATCTTTGCTGTCACACGGTCATTGCTGAAGGTATGGGCAAATGATACGGTTGCTTCTTTATCATTGGTGTAAGAAAACTTGAACGTATACACATCTTCTGTATTTCTTACATAGCCTTCCGGCGCCTGATCTTCTTTTACAGAATAGGAATATCCAATCGGAAGATCTGCTGTGAATTTTGCAGTTCCATCTGCTCCAGTAGTTGCTTTCTCAATCAGTGTTCCTTTTTTCACAACAACGGTTCCGTCTGCATTTCTAATATCATCGGATGCATATAGAGCAAAAATACCGCCATTCAGTGGTTTCTTGGTATCTTTATCCTGTTTTACTACGGAAACATCTGCTTTCTGTCTCTCGTTGTTAAAAGTCACATCTGCAAATACAACTTCTTTATTCTGTCCGGCATAGGTCAGAGTCACTGGCTTTTCTTCGCTGCCGTTATAGAAATTGTCCGGTGCTTTTGCTTCTTTCACCACATAGCTTCCAAGATGCAGGTTCTTCAGTGTAACAGAACCATTCTCACCTGTTGTCAGATTTTCTTTTACCAGGTCTCCTTTGCTGTACACTTTTGTGCCATAAGCAGTTACGATATCTGCCCCGGCATACACGTTATACACTGCATTTTTCTGTCTGCGGTTTTCATACTGAAATACCGTTCCATTTTCACTGACATCTGCTCCAGAAAGCACCTGTCCTTCTTTGTAAATGGTAAGCTCTGCAAGCTGTTCTTTATTTTCTACAGTCACAGAGGAAGTCTTACTTGCTACCAGTTTTACATTTGTTGCCGTTGCATTTACTACATATCCCTGTGGTGCTGTGATCTCTTTCAGATAAACGGTATCCTGTGTCTTGATGATCGTAACAGAAGATTTTCCATTCTTATCTGTTGCCGGCATCTGAGTGATCAGCTTTGTACAAGCCTCATCGCTGTATACACCGAATACTGCACCTGCAAGATTGACATCATCTGTATCGTCTTTCTTTACGATTTCGATCGTAGCCTGTTCAATCCAGGACACCTTTAAGCTTACATATTTTTCATCAGCGACACCTTCTCCAAACACAAATGCCAGGTCCTGAACACTTGCATTCGTAGTCAGTTTATATGCTGAATAATCTTTTGTAATACTACCCTTCATTTTTGCAGAAAAAGTAGCACTTACATCTTTTGTCTGTGTCAGAGGTGCTGAAAGATAAAACGTAGTTCCTCCTCCAATTGTTACGCTTGCACCTGCCGCACTTACATTTCCAGTAGATACATTATGGAGCTTTACACCCTTTGGTAAGTCCATTGTAATTTTCTGCTGGGAAGATGCATTGAACTTAATGTTCTCCGTTCTCTGAACATTTCCATCTACATAAGCTTTTACATTCGGTTTTGAAAATGACATCGCTACATCTGGTATTTCCGGCTTATTCACACAATAATTATAGAGTTCTTTTGCCAAAGCCTCGCCTGTAGCATTTGTTCCATAGAATGCATCACTGCTTCCATTGGCATACGATGCAGCCATGTGAATAATAATGAATCTTTTTCCTTCTGAGAAATCCGTGTGTTTATTCGCAAAAAAACTTTCGCTCCCTGCGGCATCTGTACCGTAATAACACACTTTTGCTAACGCCTGATTGTCCCCGATCTTTGTGATTGTATAATTTCCAGATCCTGGTCCTGGTTTTGCTGGCTGTACACAATACGCAGTTGCTCTGACGCTTCCGTAGCTGATATAGTACGGCTCTGTCAGATAGGTTCCAAGATTATAATCTGCATATCTATACAGAGGTCCTTTTTCAATCGTTACCTGCTGTGTAGTTCTTGCTGAATAAGCCGAAACTGCTTCAAATGTTGCAATCTCTCCCTCTTCCATAGAATCAAGATCCACACCTTCGTCTCCTGCCTGTTCCAAAACATCGTGAAGCTCTAACCCTGATTCTTCATCATAGGTGTCCTGATTCTGTGCCTGCTCGACTAAATCATCAAATTCATCAGCATCAATATCGGTAATCTCCGAGTCTGCTTCGGAATCCTCCGCTTCTTCTGTCTGCTGTTCACTGCCAGCTGTTTCGGATTCGGTTACCGCTTCACTCCCTGCAGTTTCTGTCTGCGTTTCTGTTTCTTTCTCACGCACAATCAGCTTTCGGCTGATCTGATACTTCGGATGCTCCTGATTTACCGGTTCCACATAATAGACCGCTTTGTAAGTGTCCGCATGATTTGTCGTAAAATCCTCATCCTTGTCGTTCTTTGCTTCCTCGAATGTGACTTTGACCTTGTTATCATCCTTGATTTCCAGTCCTGTGTAATCTGATTTCACATCAAATACACTGCCTGTTTCGATTTCATAATCTTTGGCAGTCACCACCTCATCTTCATCCAGAAGGTCTTTCACTTCCTCATAAAGTGGCGGTTTTTCCTCCGGCTGGATCTCCGCTGCATATGCAGTCATCGGAGATAACACGGTACTAAGCATTGTCATGCCTGCCAGCAAGCCAGATACTACTTTTCTAAAATTACCTTTTTTCTTCATGCTAAGGTCCTCTCTTTCATAATAATTGTATTAAAACAGACAGTCCTTGGACTGCCTGCAATACACTACTTATCGTTGTGAAAAATCAGATTGAACTGCACATTCCCCTCGCCGGGATCAACCATTTCCACAGTTGCTTCATACTGTCTCCCTGTTTTTCTTGATACCAGATCCTTATAATGGATTTTTCCTTTAGACAGGAACTTCTTCGCTGCCGCCTTATCCATCTTTTTCCCCTGGCTTGCAAGGAATTTATCATTCTTCCACAAGGTAAAAGCACAGTTCCGGTCAGAACAGTAAAAGTTTACTTTTCCTTCCCTGACATCAGCTCCACAGCGGGGACATTTGCCAATGACTTCTCCTTTTGCCTTTCCCTGAAACTGCCCTTTCTTTTCTTCTGAAATACCCTGATATCTGGCAACCAGTTCCTGCATCAGCTCTGTAATCCCATTTAGGAATTCATCTGCTGTCTCTGTATTCTGGGCAATGTGATTCAATGCCATTTCCCACTCTGCTGTCATCTTCGGGGATTTAATCTCATCCGGCAGAACCGTAATCAGTACATTGCCATCATCTGTCGGCACCAGATTTTTCTTTTCCCTTTTCACAAAACCAGACTGAATCAGTTTTTCAATGATTGCTGCCCTTGTTGCCGGAGTACCAAGTCCTTTCTTTTCCGTATCTTCGGTCAGTTCTTCATTTCCTGCACGTTCCATTGCAGAAAGCAGGGTATCTTCTGTATACTGTTTCGGTGGCTGTGTAAAATGCTCCGATACAAAAGAATCACAAGGGCCGTAATGCTTGCCTGCCCAGATATCCAGCTCTGGCTCTTCTTTCTCAATCTTTACGCCAAAGAACTGTTTCCATTTATTTTCGATTGCCTTGAATCCTTCCTGCTTTGTTTTCTTTGCCGTGAGATAAAACGTATGATAATTACAGGTAATCTGGCATTTATGACTCTCATAAATATAAGGATCTGCAGTTGCTGTCAGCACCCTGGCACTGATCAGATACAAAATCTTGCGGTTTCGCTCTTTCAGTTCACCAATATCTGCTTTGACTACTTCCATGGTTGGGATAATCGCATGGTGATCAGATACTTTCTTTGAATTTAATACCTTACTCACGTCCGGCTGATATTCCAGGCCTTCAGCATAAGGCATTTTCCCAAGTAACATCTGAATCAGAGTTTCTGTGCTTTCTCCCATCTCATCTGTCAGATACTGGCTGTCTGTTCTCGGATAAGTGACAAGCTTCTGCTCATACATCTCCTGCACGGCATCCAATGTCTGCTGTGCGGTATAGCCAAACATTCTGTTAGCTTCCCTCTGCAGGGTGGTCAGATCATAAAGCTTCGGAGGGCGGACTGTTTTCTCTTTCACATCATCCTTTTCCACTTCGCACATCCGCTCCAGGCAGTCCGCAGCCACTTTATCTGCATCCTCTTTTTTCTGAAAATGCTCTGTGACTGCATCCATATCGTCAAACTTGATATGAGCCATATAATATTTTTCTTTGGTAAATTCCTTGATCTTCTGATTTCGATCCACGATCATGGCAAGTGTTGGTGTCTGCACTCTTCCGACTTTCAGATTCTGGTTATACAGAACGGAAAAAAGACGGCTCGCATTGATTCCCACCAGCCAGTCTGCCTTTGCCCTGCAAAGTGCTGACTGATAGAGACTGTCATAACACGAACCGTCTTTTAATGACGCAAATCCATCTTTAATTGCCTGTTCCTCCATGGAAGAGATCCAGAGCCGCTTCATCGGCTTTTTGCATCCTGCCTGCTCATACACCAGACGAAAGATTAACTCTCCTTCACGTCCTGCATCAGTAGCACAGATCACTTCATCTACATTGGAATCTCTCATCAGTTTTTTCAAGATTCCGTACTGCTTCTTTGTTCCATCCAAAACCTTGTGTCTCCAGCATTCCGGCACAATCGGCAGATCTTCATATCTCCATTTTTTATATTTTTCATCGTATTCCGATGCATCGCATAATCCAACCAGATGTCCTACGCACCAGGAAACGATATAACCGTTTCCCTCCACGTAGCCATCTTTTCTTGTTCTGGCTCCAAGCACGGAAGCCAGTGCCATCGCAACCGATGGCTTTTCTGCAATCACTAATTTCATTTACTCCTACTCCTCTTCTTCATCTTCCAGCACATTATCGTCAAAATCTTCATCTCTCAGGATTTCCGGTTCTGTACTTTCTTCCTGCTCATCTGCATCGTCTACTTCCCGTTTTTCTGACTCTGAATCTTCGGATTCATCTTCATCCTCTTCCATCTCATCCTCGTCATCATATTCATGCTTTGGTTTATAGACTTTGAAGTAATATCCTCCTGCCGCAGCTCCGACTGCAACCAGTGCAATCAAAAGATACGTTCCAAATGGACTTTTATCTTCAGGCATCTGAATATCATCCTCTACCTTATCTTTCTCGGATGACTCTGTCGTTTCCGGCTTTTCTTCCTCTGCTTTTTTCTCTGGTTCTGCATAAACCGTATCCACTTCCGGAAGTGTCACTGAATCAGAAAGTGTGAAGTTCATCAGATCTTTCTCACTGACTTCGGTAAGGAAATACACATTATCCTGAGATTTTGAATTGTCGATGATCAGATAGAAAATCTTACCACTCTTCGTTGAAATGGTATAAAACTCTTTTGTGCCTTCCGTAGCTGTTTTTGTAACGGATTCTGCCGTCTCGCCTTCTTTATTAAGCTGTTCCTCAATACCTGTCACTGTCCGATCATCCACGGTTCCTTTTGCATCTGTCGGCTCAGAAGCCTGTGCATCCTGTGGAAGCGGAGAAGTCGTTGTTTTTTCAGTCCCCGTTGCATCTGCACTGGTCGTAGTTGCCATTGCACCATTGCTGTCACTGGAAGATTTCTGTTTTTCTGCCTGCTTCTTTGCCCATTCATAATAAGGATTCTGCAACACATACTTTTCAGAAGTATTTCCAGCTCCGTCTGTTACCGTAATCTCAATCTGTTTTGTAGTAAAATCTTTCTGTGTCAGTTGCACTCTCAGCATTCCATCCTTCAAGTCTGTATAAGTGGTGCCATTGACAGTTACCGCAGTAATCCCGGATACTGTATCATTCCCCTGAATCGTCAGCACACCATCTGTCAGGGACGCAGAGAGTGTCGGCTTTTCCGTGTCATAACACTTAATAGAGCGATTCTGCTCATAGACCTTCCCCTCACCATCTGTCACACGCACATACACTGTCTGATTTCCAGTGATCGTGATACTTCCGCTTCCGGTTACATCCTGCCAGCTTCCATCTTTTCCTGCTTTTGCTTCAATCTTTGCTATTGAGAAACCTTCCGGCATATGACTGGCATCTACCGTAACAGCAATGGTTGTTTCTCCCTGCTTCCAACCATCCGGTTTCTCAATCGTGATTGCAGGTGTGGTATTCTCAGCTGCATAAGCAGTCTGTGTCTGGAGCAAAGGTGTTGTCAGGCAAAGAAATGTCGTTGCTGCAAGCAATCCTTTTTTCACGCTATTTTTAGATCTCTTCTGTTTCATCTTCTCTAAATTCATCATCAGACCTTGTTTCCTCCTTCTGTATTTCTACCCTGGCGGGCAGTCCATTTTTCATTCTCTTTTTAAAAGCTTCCAATTCCGGAATACTCATATCCATTGCACGGATAATTTTTACAATTTCCAGATTTTCCGCTTCTGTTTTTGCAATCTCCGCAGCCTTGAAACGCTTTAAATCTGTTTCATATCTGGCTTTGGATGCTTCCATTTTTTCCTTGGCTTTCTCATAGTCAGCCGTTGCTTTTTCAAGACTTTTCATCGCTTCTCCTTTCCGGGCGGCTGTTACACCGCCCTGTTTCTTTACCAACGTCCAAATCCATAAAAATGGCTCTGCCAATATGGTGAATTGATGGACGTGTACTGCACCGGATGACCGCAATGGATCATCTGACCATTGCCTACATAGATTCCAATATGCGTTACCGGAACTCCTGCATCATAAGTGCCTGTAAAAAAGATCAGATCTCCCGGCTGTGCTTCTGACTGAGATACCGGCGTGCAGATGTCATACAGTCCCTGTGCAGTCAATCTTCCTGTATTCCTTACACCAGAGTTTGTCAGGCAGTAACTTACAAATCCAGAACAGTCAAATCCACTTGGAGAATATCCACCCCACACATACGGTGTTCCTAGATATCTCGCTGCTTCGTTCAACAAACGCTGTGCCGCTTCACTGGTGTATTCATTGCCGCCAAAGCCTGCCCCTTCTCCAGTTTCCAGATAAAAGATCGGGTTTAAGCGCTCTCCATTTTTCAGAAGTTCAATATGAAGATGGCTTCCTGTAGAATTTCCAGTATTTCCTACAAGACCAATCTCATCACCTTTCGTGACGGATGCACCTTCTGATACACTCCGGCTGCTTAAATGTGCATACCGCAGTTCATAGCCTTTACTGTCCTTGATCACAACATAATTGCCATAGCTGTCGTTATAAGCAGAAGTTGTAACCGTTCCGGTCAGCCCTGCCATTACTTTTGTTCCCTCCGGCGCTCCGATATCCATACCATTATGAAGCTGATTTGCTCCTGAAATTGGATGAATCCGATATCCATAATAACTTGTCACACTGGAATACCAGTTAAAATCAACCGGTGTCGCAAACATCTGTAAATTACCTTTCGTATCGTTATAGGCACTGAACAGTTCTTTCTGGAAAAATCCCAGCCTGTCCTGACAGATCGACATCAGATTTCCGCTGTTTAAGGTGACATTCAGCACATCTACATCTCTTGTCCTGGTCACTTCCACTTCCTGGCTTCCATTATCATCTGCCAGATAGCATTCCCAGGTCTTATGGCCATGTGCAGATGCTGCCGCATGACTGTCATAATAGACATCAAATTGTACACCGTATCTTGCGAAAGCTCCGGTATCTTCTACAGTATATTCGACACCATTCATTACCACTTTTGTTCCCATTGGAACAAACGGATTGGAAGCATCTACTGCTAAGGTATGATTGGCAGTTGGATATGCTCCACTGGCAGTCGGTCCGCCGCTCCAGATGCCACAACAGATTGGACAGTTACAATACCCACTGGTAACAACTTGTCCCAAAGATTCTCCCACCCTCACCGTTGCTGTCTCCGTCACGGTTTCATTCACTGCTTCCGTAGTCAGATGGTATTGCTCTGCAAACAATGCATCCAACTCCGGCTTGACCTGTTCAAAGGTAAATTCTTCATACTTTGCTGACAAATAACTGATCAGGATAAACGGATCATGCTCAATAGGTCCGATGTTATATCGGTATTCCTCATGTCCCGGTTCTTCAGATTCCATGTTGTTGATCCGCTCCTGCAGATTAGCTTCCAGCTGTGTGTAATACAGTTCCGCTTCCCGGATTGCCTGATCCGATGACAGATAACTGGTTCCGGTATAAGTGATCACATTTTGTAAAAACACTGCAGAGCATGACGTGACATTCGTTATGATCAGAAACATCAATCCGATCAGAACTGCTACACTGATATACACCTTCCGGTTTTCTTTAAAGAAGTTGGTGACTTTGCCGCCAATCTTCTTGATATAATCAATCGTACCTTTTGTAGCTGTTCCTACTGTCTGTTCACTTCGCTTCGCTTTGGCATAATCCCGTTTGATCTGTTGCTTCTGAATCTGTTTTTTCAGTTTCTTCTGCTCCTGACGGGTTGCCGCCTGTGTCTGTTTCTCTTCCTGTCTTTCAAGTCTGCTTCTTTTTCTGGATGCCCTCTGTTTCCTGCGTCTGGCACTTCTCTGTTCCAGCCGGTAAACACCTTCGCCGCTTTCTTCTAACTTATGGGCACCTTCTACCGCCGCATTATCGTCTTCTTTTTTGCTGATCTCACGGTGCAATGCTACGGAAGTTGCACTTCCTGCTTTCTTGACAACAGAAGCTTTTTCTGTTTTCACAGATTCCCCTTCACCAAACTTCAAACGGGATTTTTTCTTTCCAGGAGATTCTCCTTCATTTGCCTGATAGACCTGTGCTTTCTTGGAATGCTGCTTAGCTTCCTTTTTCTTTCTTGCTTCTTCATAAGAAAACTTTTTGGCTTTTTCTTTCTGTTTCTGATGGCGGAAATTGACTCCATCCGTATCCATCTGGTTCAATTTCTCCATATCTTTGTCATTTTTCACAGAAGCACCAGTTTCCTCATAAGCAAACTTCAAACGTTGTTTTTGTTTTGGCTTTTTGCTGCCACCGGTCTGATTTCTCCGGCTGTCTCCCCTGTTTTCTGATAGATCAGCACGTTTTTCTTTCAGTCTCCCTGACTGTCCGGCTTCGGATTTTTCTGCAAGTCTGGATTCTTTTCCGACTTCAGCACGGATTCTTTTTCTATTTTGCTGTTTACTACTCTGTCCAAAATCCTCACTTTGCTTCTCTGTCCGTATCAGTTCCGGCGCATCTCTGGATTTTTGCACAAAGGGACGGATATTTTTCCCACTCCGTTCAGACTGGCGGGGAGACTTATCCACAAGGTTTTCTTCTTTTTCCCCCTGTTTTCTTCCCATCTGCACATCACTGGCACGGTTACTGACACGAACAGAAGATTTATCTGTCAGGTTTTCTTCCACCAGACCATCCTTGGTCATCTTTTGGACTTTCTTGTCCCTGACTTTCATTCTCTGTTCTGCCACTACTTACTCCTCCTTCTTCGGATACCCTTTCCCTGCCTGTAATAAGCAGAGAAAAGCGATGCCAAATACAGCACCGCCACTAAAAGTTAATACATATGAAATTGCTCGTAACATTGTCTTCTCCTTTGATTTAACCTGCTTCGGAAGTTTCCTCTAAGCGGGTTGTCATGATTTTATAGAGGGAATTTTTCGGGAATCTGTCTACGAACGGGATAATGACATTTCCATAGAACAGAAGTCCTTCCCCCTCATTACTGTTGGTTACATAGGACAGCTGGGTTGGTGAGATATTCAGCTGTTTTGCAAGAATCTGCCTGTCTCCGGAAGCCTGGTTCAGCATATAAATAAAATCTGAGTTTTATAGTGATAGGTAAGCCTCTGATATCATCTCGGGCTTTTCCCCCACTCCACACCGTGCATGCGACTTTCACCGCACACGGCGTTCCATCGGTTAGTATTTTTCATTGTCTAAACAATCAACCTTTGAATAGAATAAAAACTGTAGTAGTTGAAATAAGATTAAATAGGTTGCATGGAAGCCAACTCACGAAGGTGGTTAACCTTTATAAGCTGTTTGTTATCTAGCTGTAGTAAATCCATATATTTGTAAATAGTTTCCGCTTTTGAAGCATGAATGAGTTTATGGACGGAATTCTTTATGAGAATAAGATTCTCATAGGCATCCGTACCGCCTAAATGTCGAGGTAACTTATGATGGCAATGAATTTCCCCAACAGAGGAGAATTCAACACCGGTTATAGCACATTTTCCCCATTGGGCTGAAAAGAGAGATATTCGATTGTCTGCGTATTCCGCACTATTGGAATAGACTGGTTGACGCATGAGAGCCAACATCATAGGGATGTTGATTCTCAGACAGTTGTGAATACCTTCACGTCCTTCGGGAGTGTAATAATTCCAGCTCTTCTTACGGAAAAGCGGATTTTTGTGCTGTGTGTATCCTATTGGATACACGGGCTCATTCGTACCAGCGACATATCGCATCATTTTGGATTTACCAAAACGGGCTTTTTCAAACTCCGTAAGCTCTCGCCCTGTTTTCACAAGGCGGTTGCCTGTGCGAGTGCTAAGCCTGTTTGTCAGCAAGGTCATGACTGTGCGGTTAAGGGAAGCACAATCATGATTAACATGTGTGGCAATACAGTAGTAATTCTGCATGCCAGTGACCATACTGTTATAGAGTCTGATTTCACCCTGTTCGCCATATATTTTGCGAGGGTGAGCAATTCTCTTTGCCTGTTCTTTTAGCTTCTCCCTTTTGTGCTCCAGATTTTTATCTGCGATATGAGATATAACCACGAGTTTGTTGCCCTTCCTGTGCACTTTCATTTTGAATCCGAGAAAATCAGAATAATGATTTCTTACATTTACAATCCTCGTTTTCTTTTCAGAAATTTCCAGTTTGAGCCTTTCTTTCAGCCACAGAGTGACTGCACATTTGGTGCGTTCAGCAGAGTCCTTAGTCCTGCAAAAGATTCGAAAATCATCTGCATAGCGGACAATGAACATTTCCTTCAGGTTAGATTTCTTAGCCTGTCGATAGCCATTGTCGGGTCTGGTATTCCGTTTGCAAATCGGACACCATTGCCATTGACTTTCCACCCAGTGGTCTAATTCGTTAAGCACGATATTAGCCAGGAGTGGCGATATGATACCTCCCTGTGGGGTTCCTTTGTCGGGCGTGATAAAAGTCCCGTCCTCCAGTTTGATAGGTGCTTTGAGAATTCGTCTTATGACAAAAATCAACTTCTTGTCATGAATACCCATAGCCCATATCTGTCGTATCAGCTTGGCGTGATTCACATTATCAAAGAATCCTTTTATATCGAATTCAATGACATAGTGAAGATTGGCATGTTGAAGCAGCTGATAACTTCTTGCTATGGCATTCTCTACCGAATGGTTCGGTCTGAATCCATAGCTGTTCTTGCTGAACTTAGCTTCACAAACGGGTTCCATTACCTGTTTGATACATTGTTGAACAAGCCTGTCCCAAATACATGGGATCCCTAGGGGTCTTGTCTTACTTGGGTCGTATGGTTTTGGTATCTCCTTACGCCTTACAGGTTTTGGGCGATACCCATGTTCACTTCCATTAATAATAAATCTAACTTTTTCAACAACTTCATCGGGGGAGCATCTTCCGATGTCCTCGATTGTGAGATTGTCTGTGCCATTTGTTTTACTTCCTGTATTTTTCTTGATATTTCTGTACGCTAGAAGAATGTTTTCCCTTTGAAGGATGACAGACATTAAATCTGTGAAAACTTCTCCGTTCAAACTTGCCTGGTATAGATTATCAATCGTATTCTGCATTCCGTAATACTCGTTGTGACGCAGATTATCTTCACATAGCAGTTGCTTTTTCTTTTTCATGGTCATAAGGCATCACTCTCCTTTCTTGGGAAAGTGTCCCTTTTTGTCATACTCGTAATCCTTATAAGATTGAATGACAATAATTGTTTCTAACCGACTAAAGCCCATTCCTCGAGCCCGCCTTTTTCGTAGGGCTGTCATAGGTTCGAGCTTCGCTTTTCAGCACAGATTAAGCGGCTTATATGATTCGTCCGCAGATTGCTTATGAGCAACTCTGTACCTTTCCACGTTCCGATAATTCTATCTGTGCATATATCCTTAGGTGTCCGCTATAGTCCTGTCAGCTTGATTGTGCCTATAACACAATACGGAGTTTCATATTTTCGATTCTTACTCCACCGCACTGACCCACAATTAAGTGTCCATACATTTCTATATGGTAAACATCTAGACCCGTACATTCGCGGTTTTCGTCAGTCCGTCGTGGACATTCTCACCATAGATATTTTATAGACTCCCGACGTGTCATCTGCATACGGTACCTCTACCGCACTTTCGACAGCTGTATTTCTACACTGTTTCGGCAGACTTCCGCCGACTTTATCGAGCTCCAGACCCCAACCATTACAGTCAGAGCCGGTCGAAGTATCAGAGAAGGCATTTCAGGGCGTTACCCCATCATTCTACCTTTCGAATTATCAGTTGTTGCTTACCTCGTATGGAAGTAAGCCCGACGATTTTAGCATCGCATGGCCATAAGTCTATGAAGTTTTACCCTCATAGAGCGATGTTTGTGCGTCAACGTGTCGCACCAAAAATGTTCTCAATTTCCCTGGAAGACAGCAAATCCTTAATATTCTGGGTGATGCCAGTTGGAATACCACCCCATTTACGGAATCGCTTCCATATCTCCACACTATAAGCTGCGGTCTGCTCTTCCTTCAAAAGAAGATGGAACTCATCCACATAGTATCTGGTGGACTTATGGGCAGAACGGTTCATCGTTACCCTGTTCCAAACCTGATCCTGAATGACAAGCATCCCAATCTTTTTCAGCTGCTTACCAAGTTCCTTGATGTCAAAGCATACAATGCGGTTATTGATATCCACGTTTGTCTGATGGTTAAATACATTCAAAGAGCCTGTAACATAGATCTCTAATGAAGTAGCCAGCCGCTGTGCTTCCGGCTCTTCCTGTTTTCTCAGAAGGTTGTATAAGTCCTCCAGGATTGGCATCTTCTCCGGTATTGGATCGGCAAGGTATTCCTGATATACTAACCGCACACAACGGTCAATAATCGTTTTTTCTACCGGTTCCAGTCCGTTCTTTCCACCAACGATCAGTTCACACAAAGACAGAATAAAATCTGCTTTTAATGACAGCGGATTGTCTTCCTCGGAATAATTCAAGTTCAGATCCATCGGATTGATATACTGGTCTGATACCGGTGAAACCTTCACCACCTGCCCATGCAGTGCCTGTACCAATGGAGAATACTCGGCTTCTGGATCGCAGATGATGATATCGTCCTCCGTAATCAAAAAGCAGTTTGTAATCTCTCTCTTTGCTGAGAAGGACTTACCGGAACCTGGTGTACCAAGAATCAGTCCATTCGGGTTCTTCAGACGTTTCCGATCAACCATGATCATGTTGTTGGATAATGCATTCAATCCATAATAAAGAGCTTCCCCTTCCTGAAACAGTTCCTGTGTCGTAAATGGCACGAAGATCGCTGTTGAAGATGTGGTAAGCCCTCTCTGAATTTCAATTCGATTGACTCCCAGCGGAATACAGGACATAAGTGCTGATTCCTGCTGATAATCCAGCTGTTTTAAGGAACAATTATATTTCTGTGCAATCCCCTGCACCTGGAAAATATTATTATCCAGTTTCTGACGCTTCTTTGCGGTATTCATAACCAGAACCGTTACAAGGAACATTCTCTCATTTCTGGACTGCAGATCTTCCAACAGGTTCTTCGCCTCTTCTCCATAAGTCACAAGGTCCGATGGAAGCACGTCCATATCATAACCGGAACGTACCGCTCGTTTCTGCTCTTCGATCTTCATCTTATCCAAATCTGAAATCTTGCTCTTGATCATCTTGATCGCTGAACTCTGGTCAATAGACTGGATATGGATGTTGACATTAATACTGTCATCTACATCCAGAAAATCTGCAAGCATCCGATCTGTCAGCTCTGGTGCAAGAATCTGCAGATAACTTACACTTCCCATCGTTCTTCCCATCAAAAATGTCTGATTCTTGGAAAAGTTAAAGGAAGCCGGTGCAATAAAATCTTTGGTCTTTAATCCGGTTTCCGGAAGCATCTTATACTGGAACTTAAATGGTTCGATCCGATCCTGGTTGAACACATGATACAGAATCTCCAGCCTTTCCAGACCATTCAAGGAATGTGCCTGTGCACCCAGAATCTTAAAATTATTTAAGATATCTGTTTCAATTCTTTCAAGCCTCGGTCTTGCCACCTTCAGGCTTTCTGCTTCGATTCCAAAAGTGATATACTTTGTCTTCACCAGACCATTATTTCCTTTGGAAAGCTGATTTTTCAGCATAGTACGGTACTCTTCACGAATGGCATTGAAGTCATCGTTCTGATCCGGAATATCAATACCTTTCTCAAATTCTGCCACATCCACCTGCTGATTGATAAAGGACAGCTGCACACTGATGGAAGAATCAAAGTAATTTAAGAAATCACAGTAATTTTCAAATATCGTGGTCTTATCCTCATTTAATGCAAGCTGATAGTTGATGTCATAAAACTGAATCGTCTTAGAGAAAAAGGTCTTTGTCACCTGGCAGATACCATCCTGCAGCATCCGAATATACGGAATGCTCTGCTGTGCAGTTGTAGGAATGCCTTTCTGTTTCCTGCGATCCCGTTCCTGCTTCTTTCTACGCTTTTCCTGTTCTCTTTCTTTTCTGCTTTTTTTGTTTCTTCTTTCCTGACGGTTTCTTTTTTCCGCCAGGGACAGACGCTCCTGCTGAGCCTCCTGCTTTGTCTTTTTTGCCATCCGGCACACCCTCCTTTTTCACAAGGGTGGAAATCTCCTGATAAAAATTTTCTGTCTTATATGGTCTTACTGCCGGACAGATAAACTTCTGTCGAATGATATTTGCCACCACTTTTTCAAAGGGAAGACCGTCTTTTTCATACATTGCCATGAAGAAAAACGGAAGCATGATCGTTACCATCAGGATGGCTGCGATACTGGAACCGATTGGTTTTCTCATGACCAGATAAAACGGAATTCCCACAACTGCGGCAAGTGAAAAGAAAATCAGCTGCCGCTTTGTCAGATTTAACGCTACTTTTGTTTTGACCTTGGTAAGGTCTTTTGGTACTGGTACATACGCCATGGTATGCGCTCCTTTCCTGCCCGTTAGTGGGCATTAAATATCGATTTGCTAAGGCTTCCGGTCTTGAATAATGAAAAAGCAAGAATCACGGTATAAGCCGCTACTGAAAACATTGCTGCATGAAGGTCACTGGATATGGTCATTGCATTTACTAAAACTGCATAAATTCCCACACAGACCATCATGAAGAATCCCTGAAATGCCAGTGCGAACAAGCCTTTTAAATAATTGTTTCCGATATTGCCCCATTCCTTATTGGTCATGGTGGCAAACGGAATTGGTGCTATGGAAGTATAAAGGTAAATTTCTATCATTCTTCCGTACAAGATTACCGTAATGATAATTGACAGAATGTGCATGGTAACACTGATTAACATCGTTTCCATGGATAGCAGGAACAAATCCCCTAACTCCATATCCTCCAGGGCATCCACAATCCGTGTAATTGCTTCTGTTGCATCCACCGCAGTGTTTCCTGATATCACCCCGGCGGCATTGTTGACCACATGCTGGCCAACATCAAAGACCGCCATCGTGATATTGAACGTATTTGTCACCAGATAAATGGCTACATACGCTTTGAAGATCCAGAGGAAAATGTTATAAGTCTCAAATTCATGGAAATTGTTTTTCTGTGTTACCATCGTGATCAATTCATAGCACAGGACAAAGGTGATGATCAGTCCCGCAATGGGGACAATCACCGTTTGGGATATATTCTGAATCAGATTAAAAATCCCTGCATTCCATCCCTGCGGTGTCTGCCCCACCTGCCCGGCTATGGTTCCCACCTGCTCATTGACAGACGTGAACATGTTATCCAAACTTGACTTGATAAGCCCGATCAGGATATCCTTTATCGCTTCCGTAATTCTCTCAATGATGGTGTTCATCTACCACTCCTCTTAAGAGAACAATGTTGCCAGCTGTGGAATCAGGGTAGTTCCCAGCAGCATGATTCCGGCACCAGCCATCAGCTGTTTGATGCCCTGGCTCTTAGCGCCGGGATTGTCATTTCCATATCCTTCCAGAAGGTTTACGACACCCCACACGCCAAGACCTGCGCCGATTGCGACTACAAGAGTTTTTAAAGTTGTAATTGCACTGCTAAAAAATGCCATATACATTCACCAAAACTGACTTCTTTCAGGTGTTTACGGGAATGAAAAAACACCGACTAAAAAGCCGGCGCACCTAATGTCAATTATTCCTTTCCTCATTATTTTTCGTTCATTCCCATGGTTACTCCGACAGCTCCACCTGAATTACCTCCACCTCTTCTTCGGGTTTCGGTGTGTACTGCGGATTTAACTCTTTTTCTACTTTGTATCGGTTTTTCTCATTTTCATCTGCAAGAAACCGATAATTTTTGTGTTTCGTGATATCATATTTGTCTGAGAAAAATGGTCTGGCACCACGAATCTGCAGGATACATTTTCCTCCATCCATGACTGCAATCTCATCTTCTGTCATCAGCTGTTTGCCTGTTTTCTGGTAATTCAATCCAAAGGACTTCTGATTGCTCCTCGTTTCCGAAGTGTTATACAGATCAATGGTTTCCTTACCCAGAAGTTCACTCATTTCCTTTAAGGTAGTTTTCTCTTTTCCACCAAGAAATAGTGTGGTATCACAGTTACCCAGAATGGTATCTGCACTATCCTTGTACATTGCCTTTAGCTGACTCTGTGACTGCAAAATAATAGAAGCAGAGATTTCCCTGCTTCGGATAGTTGCAATCAGCTTGTCAAACTGAGGAATTTGCCCGATGTTGGCAAACTCATCAGCGATGACACGCACATGCACCGGAAGTCTTCCACCATATTCATCATCTGCCTTGTCACAAAGCAGATTGAAAAGCTGTGACTGTAACATGGCAATCACAAAGTTAAAGGTTGTATCTGTATCTGACATAATCAAAAACAAGGCTGTTTTCCTGTCCCCAATCTTATCCAGTTCCATTTCATCATAAGACATGATCTCACGAAGTTCTGCGATATCAAATGGTGCCAGCCTCGCACCACAGGAAATAAGAATACTTTTGGCAGTTTTGCCAGCCGCCATTTTGTATTTTTTATACTGTCTGACCGCAAAGTGCTGCGGATCTCTTTCTTCCAGTTCCTGGAACATCATATCCACTGGATTCTGGTAAGTTTCATCCTCTTCACGGGTTTCGCTTTCATTCAAAAGATCCAGAAGGGTATTCAGATTTTTTTCCTCTTCATCACCTTCATACCAGATAAAAGCAATCAGTGCTGTGTAGAGCAATTTCTCTGCTTTCACCCAAAAATCTTCGGAAGCTTTTTCCCCTTCGCCTTTGGTATTCACAATGATTGTTGTCACCAGCTTCAGGATATCTTTTTCAGACCGTATATAAGCAAATGGATTGTAATGAAGCGATTTTGAAAAGTTAATGGTATTCAAAACCTTAATCACATATGGCTCATGAACCACTTTTCCGGATTTATCTTTCATGATATTTCCATTCTTATCTTTCTTAGGCGGTCCCTTTGCTAACATCTTCCCGCACTCCTCAATGAGAGTGCCCTTTGGATCTGTAATGACCATGGAACAGTTCATCTGCATGACCGACGGCTTTACAAAAAATCGTGTCTTTCCGGAACCACTGCCACCGATGACCACGATATTTTTATTTCTCGCATACTTCGGCTGCTTTGGTCTGCTCTCCATGGTCAGTGCTTCTGTTGCTGTCAATGGAATGTTCATCCATGGATCTTCTGACATATAAGGCTTGATATCCTCTGCATTTCCCCATCTGGCTGAACCATACTCGATTCCTTTCCGGAGTTTCTTTGCATCTGCCTGTTTCTGCCAGACCAACACTTTCAGAACGACTGCAACAACAATACCTGCTAGCAGATCTTTCCAGTTATTGCTTAACACAAAACCAGCAAAAATCCGGTCTGCGTGTTCCATTGCATATAATAGTTTGTTCCCCATATCTTCTCCCGGACTGTTCCGGTAAAGAAAAAATGCCCGGTCTGCATAGAAAGCAGCCAGAGCATAAGGAATATTTGTAAGAACCAGTTTCTTTTTATCCAGGGCGGACAGCCTGACCCTGATCTTATTCTTCCATTTTTGCATCAGATTTTTACCGATTTGCTTTTTCATCGGCTCTGCTCCTGATGCCGGTTCTTTACTTTGTCCTTCGATTTCTTTGGCATCATTGCCCGGTAAGCTGCAAGACGCTTATGAATAGAAGGCTTATTCGCTTTTTGAATCTGTTTCTGGGAAAACTCACGGAAAGCAGCATTGAGGGCATCCTGATCACGTCCCTTGAAAAATACCAGATAAACCGGCGGCTCTTTGCTCTTGTCTTTTTTCAGAGCATAATTGATCCCGTATTTTCTGGCATAGCGTTCAAAGGACTTGATATTCTTATTTGTGATCTCGATATTGACCATCCCGGCATTCTGTTTTGCCAGCTCTTTTACCGTGACCTTTCCCTGTTTCGGCTGATTTTTCTGTGCTTTCTTCTCTACTGATTTCTGCCTCTGATGACGCAGATACGCAACAAGAACCTTTTTCAACAGGTCTGCCGTAATCTTAGTAGCCCGAATACAGAACGTGACCGTTTTCTGAGTTACCTCTTCCTGCATGACTTTTCCCTCCTTTCAGCGATTCAACTGCTGTCCAGATCTGTAATCATGGCAACCACCCCCTTTAATGAAAAAAGACAGATTAACCGGTAATCAGGTTCTGCACCTGTACGAGTTTTTCTGTCCCTTCTTCTTTTCTCTTATCTTCTCCACCACAATAGATGGGAACACACATTTCAAGTATTCTACTGTAAATACGCTGATGGGCAGTATCCAAGTCTGTGGATTTCATTTCATTCAGTCCCAGATTCGTTGTTACGATCAGCGGAAGCATTTTACAATAGCGGCTGTCTATCACATTATAGACCTGCTCCAAAGCAAACTCAGAATTTCGTTCTATTCCTAAATCATCAATAATCAGCAGCGGATAATCCACAAGATTTTGTATAATCTGGTTCTTATCTGCCTGATAGCTGGTCATTTCATTTAAAATCCTGGAAAAATTCGTCATCATGACACGTTCTCCCTGTTCCAAAAGTGCATTTGCAATACAGCCTGCAAAGAAACTTTTCCCAGTTCCAACTGGTCCCATCAAAAGCAATCCTACATTTTTTCTCTTCATATCTGTCCAGTTTTCTACATACTGCCTGGCAATTAGTGTCTTCTGGTTGCTTCCATTGTCATTTTCAAATTTCCATTCCCAGAATCTTCTTTCCCGAAGTCCGACGGATTTTCTCTGATAAAGCAGCCGCTGTGCTTCTTCCCGCTGCATCTTCTCATCCAGTTCCTGTCTGGCTTTCACCTCGCATTCGCACAAACAGGATACTACATGCTCAAATCCCATCAGACTGACTTTCATCTGTTTTCTTTTTCCACAGATGCCACAATGAAGACATCCCTCTTTGTCCAGATAATCTGCTGTTACTTTATTTTCCATCACAGGCTTTCTCCTTCCTGAAATTCATATTTATCCATTCCTGCCCTGGCTCCATCCCGTTCTGCCCAAAGACAGATTGTTGCAAAATGGTTCTGATATTCTTTTCCACTGGATTTCATATAAACAGAAAGATGATCAATTCGTTTCTGGTAATCCCATGGAAAAAGCATCATCAACTCCCGCAGTTCAGCTTCCGACAGAACAACATTTTTAAATCTCCCATACAGACTGAATTTTTCTTCCAAAGCGGAAGTATTGCCCTTACTCTTATCAGTATGATTCTTTTCAGTCTTATTTATCTTAGTATTATTTCCATCCAGATTCTTGCAGTCCGGACTTCTATTTTTTTGCGTTCCGGACTTCCAGTTTCTTGCAATCCGGATTTCCAATTCTTTGCAGTCTGGATTTCCAGTTTCTGGCGTTCCAGAAGCAACGTATCTTACTGGCTTTCCTCTGATCCGTTTCACAAAATTTTTCACATATATGACAGAAGGACGATTATTCCCCTGCCGATACCGTTCGATCAATCCAATCCCATGCACACTGTCAAGCTCATAAAGAAGCTTTGTCACTGTCGTATGCGACATTCGCAACAGCTCCTGCAATTCTGCGATCGTGTAAATAATATAGACATAACCATCACCGTCAATCCAACCATTTTTCTTGGATAGGCTGATTCGATCAAGCAGAATTCCGTAAAGGAGCTTTGCGTCTGTGGACAGGCTTGCAAACTCTTTTTCTGTGAACAGAGCTTTTGGTATCCGAAAAAAAGAAAACTGGTCAGATTCTTCTGCTCTGAAATATTCAAAATCTGCCATAATATTTTCCTACTCTTCTACATCGAAATCACAATTTGCCGCACTACCTGTACCATGACATAATTCATCAAGCACATAATTGAATGCATTCATCGCCTCTTCCAAATAGATTTTCCTAGCCTCTTTATCACACGCATACATATCGGCAATAAATCCTTCATCATTTCCTATTGCGTGTACCAGAGTCTCCAAAACTTTCATAAATTTCTTTTTTGAACACTTTTTATTCTGCCTGTTCACATATTTCTGAATATCCAGTACTCTATCAGCATTTTCCTCATTCTCTTCAAGAATTCCAAACGCCAGATCCATGCCAAATTCATAGCCATCACAGGAAATCTGATCAACATCAAGCTGTCCCAGCTCATCTCGATAATTTCTTTCTTCCATTGAAGTCAGTGGTGTCCCATATTCATCCAGATATCCCATATCTGCAATTGTTTCCAGAATATCTCTGGATGCTTTCACCATTTTGTCCATAATGATTTCTCTTTCTTCCATCGGCATATTTGCCATAATGCTGTCTAATGTCATCATTGATTCTTCCTCCATCTCATTTTCGGTAGTGTCAAAAACTACCTGTTTTTTTGTTTCAAAATCTTATAAAAACCTTGATTTTAAGGGAAATCTGCAATAAAAAGAGCATTGACCTCCCTTTTCGTGTATAATGAGTTCACCACAAATCCATTACCTCGAAAGGAGCCAATGCTCATGGACATTATACAATACTTACTCTCAATTATTCAATATCTTTACCAGCAAAACTGCTGGCTTCTCAACTTTATCTGCAGATACATTCCTCTTAAGCAATGGGCTTTTGATGATTCCCATTCTCCCAAATACCAAAAGTTCAAGATTGATGAACTCCCTCTGATCACCGACTTCCGCCAGGACTGGACTTACAAGGATCTAATCCCTTACTACGAAAAACGTTATGGTAAGAAGATTCGCCCTGTCATCCGCCGATCAGAATGTAATATTCCTGATGACTGCACCTGCCCCCGCTGCAATGCACCGAAACCATTCCTATACAAAAACAACGGTTCCAAAGGTCAGCTGCTCTGTAAAGTCTGCGATGCAAGGTTCTCCCCGGATGCAAGTCGATTCTCCTCTGTGAAACTACGCTGTCCGCACTGTGGCAATACTCTAGTCCCAAAGAAAGACCGCAAGCACTTTATCGTCCATAAGTGTGTCAATCCCAAATGCCCTTACTATCTCCACAACCTCAAAAAAGTGGATAAGGAAGATCTAAAAGAGGATTACGGCAAAAATAAATATAAGCTCCACTATATCTACCGTGAGTTCACGATGGATTTTTTCAGCATGGATTTGTCTACCCTGCCAAAGAATGCCTCTTCCTTGAAATTCAGCAAGCACAACGCGCATGTCATGTCCTTATGTCTGACTCTTCATGTTAACCTCGGTCTTTCCCTGCGCAAAACTTCTCAGGCTCTCAAAGACCTATATAACATCAGCATCTCCCATCAGCAGATCGCCAACTACTGCAAGACTGCCGCCGTCTGCATCAAACCTTTTGTTGATCAGTATCCCTACGAAAAGGGGGATGTGTTCACAGCTGACGAAACCTACATAAAAATCCGTGGTATCAAGACCTACATCTGGCTCATCATGAATGCCGCCACCCGATCCATCATCGGCTACCAGGTTTCTGACAATCGTGGTGTCGGTCCCTGCATCCTCGCCATGCGTATGGCTTTTCAGGGGCTTGCAAAGCTTCCGGAAAACTTTAAATTTATCGCTGACGGATACAGCGCCTACCCACTTGCCGCAATGGAATTCGGAAAGAAGTTCGGAAAAGACTTTACATTCAAAATCACTCAGGTTATTGGACTTACCAACGACGATGCTGTTTCTACAGAACACCGACCATTCAAACAAATGATTGAACGGCTGAACCGCACCTATAAGGCTTCTTATCGTCACACAAATGGTTTTGACAACATCGACGGTGCCAACTACGACCTTGCTCTCTGGGTTGCTTACTATAACTTCCTTCGTCCGCACAAACACAATAAATACAAAGTTCTAAACGAAGTGGATCTGTTGCAAGGTGCTGACAACATGCCAGGTAAGTGGCAGCTTCTCATCTTCCTTGGCCAGCAGACCATCCTGAAACAACAACACGGTGAAGCCGTTAACTGTTCTTAGATTCCGAGTCGGAAGGGAAAACAGCCACCGGAAGCCCTGCTTCCGGCTTTGCCCTTGATGGCACACCAAAACAATGCTACAATGCTGTGAATCAGACGGAGAAAACTAACTGTTCTTGAGTTCTTCGCCGTCGGTAGGACGTTCAGAGCATTGTTTTGGTGCGCCGTCAAGGGTGGCGTACACTACCAATCACTAACATATCTGCAATTTTCAAGGTTCATCTGAGCCTATTTTTATTACTCAGTTTTTTCATAGATTACTTGACACTACCTCATTTTCATAAATATCGTTGATATAAAAGTGGTTTGCTTTTCCATTGTTCGGAATGATACGCACCAGATTTCCAACCTCCACCAGTTCCTGTACTGCCTGATCTACCCCATATCTGGTTGTATTCAGGTCTTTCTTCATTTCACTTTTTGGATAAATTACATACAAATCCCCCTTACCATCTACCCAACCATTCTGCACCGCAAATTTCAAACGATCCAGAAATAAGCTGTATAAAATCTTTGCTGTATTTGACAGATTTTTGTATTTTTCCATCTGGAACAGCACCTTCGGCACCTGCAGACAATCTACCGGCATATACTCCATCTTACTCATTGATTGTTTCCTCCTTCTGTTTGTACAGCACTTCGGCTGAATTAATATTGATTTCCAACATCCCTACAAATACCTGATAGTACAGAAGGCATATCTGTTCATCCTCTCTTGCCAGATACAATCCTTCCAGTTCATCGGACGGATGTTTCATTCCATATACTGCCTGACAAATATCATGGATTTTCTCACATTCCACACTTCTAAGATGCTGCTCCAAGGTGTGGTTAAATCTCTGCCAGTCCTCCAGTTTCTGATTTACTGACATCATGCACTGGAACAGTTCCGCTGCTTCACATGCTGCTGACAGCACTACATTTTTGTTATTGATACTTCCATCGGCATTTTTCATATGCCCTACCATATACGCCTGATCTACTGAAACCATCTTTTATCCTCCTCTATCTAAACGGCATTTCTTCTTCCATGCCCTCTGGGATCTCTAAGAACCCTTCCGCATCTTCTGGAAACGGTGGTCTGTCAACCATTTTTGCACCTGCGAATTCAATCCGGTTTGCATACACTTCGGTGGTATAAATCTTTTTCCCGGTATCCTTATCTTCATAATTACCTGTGACAATCTCGCCTTCCACCATGACCTTCGTGCCCTGCATCAGATAATCTCTGGCAAATTCTGCTTTCTTTGCAAAAGCCTTTACCGGAATGAAACTGACTTCATCGGAATAATTTCTTCTGACTGCCAGAACAAACTTGGCAATCTTATGAAGTCCTTTTTCATTCTCCACTTCGTTGTATCCGGGATTTCTTACCAATCGCCCGGAAATAACTGTTGTATTCATTGGCTTAACCCTCCTATGCTTTCATTGATTTGTAACAGATGCCGATACATGGTCCACATTTTCCATAGGCACATCCGTAACATTCATCTTTTTCCAACTCTTCTTGCTTCATTTCATCGGCAAACATTCCTAACAGTGTTGTATAAATCTTTTTCATTGCAAGGAACTTTTCTTCTGCTTTTTCCATCTTCTCTTTATAAAATGGGATCAGTTCACGAAGAACTGGATGGAAACGTTCATTTTCATCATCCCAGGCACAGGTTTTCATCATACAGCGTGGCTGTTTCTCATAATTGCCCAGATAATACGGGCAGAACGTACAGCCTCTTTCTTTAACAATTTCCATCGGAATTACTGGCATCTGACTTTTGATTTCCTTAGTTACATGCTTACTTTCAATTCGCTCTCTCATATTAAAAATCCTCCAAGAATATATATTTGCAAAAGGGACTTCCCCTGAATTGCCTGGTTTTAAGCACAAAAAAAGAGGCAGACTTACGATTTTTGTTTTCGCAAGCCTGCCTCTTATCAATCTAATATTCTATTTTCCAATGACATACCGTATAAACACGTATATCGCTCTAATCACATACACTGGAATCATGATGCTTCCAATCAATGCTCCAATGATGACACTTAATGCAGCCATCCCAAGTGTTGCTGTGGTATCCATTCCTCTCGGAATCAGAATCAACCGCATTTTATGTATTCCAAATGGAAGTCCAGCAATAAATACCCACCAGAACCAATCCGTCTGTCCACTGACCTTCATAATTGTTTTTGTCATCCAAAACCAGAATACCATAAATGCCAGTGGCAGAATCGATTTTTTAATTACATCTTCAATCGTCATCTTTTTTCTCCCTCTGTCTGATTCCTTCCGCCACCTCCCGATTAAGGTTTGCCAATATTTCTCTAACCACAGGAGAATCCAATCGAAAGGTTTCCAGATCTTTCTCCGTAAGCTCCCTTCCGTTCGCATCATATCTTCGTACAATTTTTAAAGCCATACTTTCACTTCCTTCCTGCTGATAATCCTAATGTTTTCAACAAATGTTTAAACTTCTCTCTTTTTATCCGTTTAACACGTATCTTTTCTATCTTTTTCAGATAGACTTGTATTCTCCTTGCCATATCTTCATTGCTCATTCTTTACCCTCTCTTTCTGCCCACGATGCCAGAAGCATAAATATAATTTCTTCCATCTGAGTCTTTGTATATGTATCTGGAAAATATTGTTTCAATTTCTTCGCCGGAATCTGCACCTGAACTTTTTCAGTACTTTCATTCATGCAAATCTGGTCAATTTCTGAATACGTCAACATCCGCTCTTTTGAAATCTGCTTCAATTCCTTTGCCTGCTTCATGGAAGGTACCATATTGTGATTACTCATATACTGAAATAATATCTGCTGCTCTTCAGTTCTCAAATAAGAAAGTTCAACAGCTGTGTTAAAGGGAAGCTTCTTCTCGTCTGCCAATTCTAATAGCTCTGCTACTAACTCTGTCAGATGAATATATCGAAGAATCTGTCTGGAACTATCTCCTGTATTCTGACTGACTTCTTCTGCCGCCAACTTCTTGCCAACTTGGCAAGAAGTTAAATCAGATCGTTTTCCCTGACGCTTTAACGCCTCATATTTCATTTTATAAGCAAATGCCTTTTCGCTGATCAGCAGCTCTTCTCGTTGAATGTTGGAATCTACCATAATCACCGTCGCTTCATCATCTGTAAGATCTTTGATGATAACCGGCATTTTCTCTAGTCCAGCAAGTTCACATGCTCGTTTTCGCCGATGACCAGCTACCAGCTCATAACCACCAGACTCTCTCAACCGCACAATACCAGGAACCAACACGCCATATTGTGTAATGCTTTCTGATAATTCTTCCATTTTCTTATCATCTTTTACTTGAAACGGGTGATTTGGAAATGGATGAAGGCTTCCTATTTTTATCTCGCAAATTCCATTGTTTGTTTCTTCGTTTGTTCCAAACAACGCATCAAGTGGCTGTAAGGAAATGGGAGTTGCTCTTTTTTTAGATGGCATCTTCTAGCACCTCCTCCGTCACTCTCCGATAAGCCTCTGTAGCTTTGCCTTTCGGATCATAAGAGAAAATACTCTGTCCTTCTCTGACTGCTTCCTTCATTCTTACAGAAAATGGAATATAATTATCAAAGATATGAATTTGACTTCCATATACATTTCTGAGAAGTTCCATATTATTTCTGGCATCATTTGTATGCGCATCGACCATCGTGAACAGAATCCCACCGACTTGCAACTTCGGATTAATCTGCTTACGAACCTTACCGATCGTTTTTAACAACTGCTGCAAGCCTTTGATTGGCAGGTAGGAGGCTTCAACTGGAATGAGGACTTCATCTGATGCAGCCAGCGCATTGATCGTAATCATTCCCAATGATGGCATACAGTCAATAATGACTGCATCATATTGATCCTTGATACCATATAAAATCTGTTTCAATACATATTCCCTGCTCATTGCATTTACCAACTGTACTTCCGTACCTGCCAGTCCAATGTTAGAACAGATAATATCTATTCCCTCTGCCTGATGTCTGATATAACAGTCTGAAGGAATATCTTCATCTTTCATTACTGCATCCATAAGAGCTGTAAGTGTTTCATTACTGTCATCACAATCACGATATCCAAATCCTGCGGATACATCAGACTGTGGATCGGCATCTACAATCAACACTTTCATATTCTTTTGTGCTAATCCTACTGCTAAATTAGCTGTACATGCGGATTTTCCCGTTCCCCCTTTTTGGTTTACAATAGAAATAATTCTAGCCATTTTTCATCACCTTTCATCGTCGTCAATCAAAAAGAGGACTGAATTAGACAACCGGAATCTATATTCCATGCGAGCTAATTCAGTCCTATAATTACAATAATTCTGTTGTTTTTACTCTTGTCTTACACAAATCCATTTCCAGTCTGGATCTGTAATAATTCATATTCTGGAATGACAGCGCTGCCTTATTTTTCCCTTTTTCAGGGAGTTAAAAATAAGGACTAAATTAGTGCAACCCCTTGTATTTACTGGAGTTTTCTAACTTGTCCTTATTATAACTCGACCATGAGGTGTAATGCGCGGAACAGGTTTGCTGTACGCCTTCTCAAACTTTCCCTGCACGCCACGCATATAGTTTTCCAAGTGCATTGCCACCTTCGGCATCCCGGATTTGTCCAGAAAGAGAAATCCGCTGCAACCATCTACCAGCGCTTCCACTTTCGTGGACGCTCTAGCTTTTACTACACGCCGCAACGCTGCACAAACGGTATCTGTCATGGGAACATTGCGGATACCGCTTTTTGTTTTCGGCGGTGTGACAAAGTAGGGCTTTTCAGCCGTCCGGCAAAGCTGCCGCCGGACATGGATACAGTGCCGTTCAAAGTCGATATCTGCTCGTGTCAGGCCGTACAACTCGCTCACGCGCAAGCCGGTTCCCATAAGAATGACGATATCATCATAATAGTTGCCGCCATAGTCTTGAACGAATTGCAGATATTTCTCCTGCTGCTCTCTGGTCAGGGCATTGCGCACATAAGCGTCCTTCGGCACAACGTCCGACAGCTTGAACTTGAACGGATTTTTGCGGATAATGTCATCCTCTACCGCCATCTCAAACGCCGGTCTGACAACGCTTTGCAGGATTCCTATGGTGTTTTGCTTGAAACCGCTGTCATGCAGAAACACGAACCAGCCTTTCGCATCGGACAATTTTACCGTTTTGATGGCTTTTTGCCCGAAAGGGTCCGCATGAATCCGCTTGACCGCTGTGTTGTACGACCGCAACGAATTTGGCTTCAACCCACGTTTCAGATTCATATAGCGGTCAACCAAATCAGCCACTGTCATCTCTCCGGCAGCATAGTCGATGCCGTCTGCCAGATCGCGCCACAGTTCTTCCTCTTTTTTCCGCAGCTCTGTCAAGGATTTAGCGTAAATACAACGCCGTTTCTTGTGGATATCGGTATAACGATAGTCGTAGGTGCCGTTTGCTCTCTGGCTTTCGCCATCCTTCAAAACACGGCCCTTGCTATCTTTGCGCTTTTCAGACATTTAGAAACTCCTTTCTGTGAAAAGCGCATCTATAAGGTCAGTGTCAGTATAACACATCAACCATGCGATTTCCACCCGCAGCGAATGAGAAAAGGACGGTTTCACATTTGCAGCCTTTGGCAGCCTCTCAAATAGAATATGCTTGCTCGACAAAGCAATCGAACAGGCGACGTTTAATCAGACGCTTATTTCCCACCCAAAGGACGAATTTGCATTTATCTTCATTCGTAATTTCACGCAGTTTGTTGATGCCAATGCCAGAGTAAGCCGCAGCTTCTTCCAGCGTCAGATTGCTCTTTTCCCAAATCGGGACATCCTTCATAGGCATTTTCCTTTCCTTGTAGCTGTGCTGTGTGCCAGCAAGTTTTTCAAGCTTTCTTTCCGATTCATCCAATCAATGCTTTCAGCCGTTCCAGCTTTTCCTGTGCATTCTCTTTCCGGAAGCTGACCCCAATGCAGGAAATCGGAATGCACATTTCCAGCAGGCGGTCATAGATGCGGGCATGAGCAGTATCTTGTGGGTGCCGTATCTCGTCCAGCGTCAGGTTGGTGGTGACGATCAGCGGCTTCCGGCTGCGGTATCGGCTGTCCACGATGTTGTAGATCTGTTCCAGTGCGTATTCGGTGCCACGTTCCATGCCGAAATCGTCAATGATGAGCAGGGGGTAGCGACAGAGATTGTCCACAACATCGTTCCGCCCGGAAAAGCTGCTGTTCAACTCGTTCAGGATTCGGACGAAGTTTGTCATACGCACAAGCACTTCCTGCTCCATCAGAGCGTTTGCAATGCACCCGGCAAGGAAACTCTTGCCGGTGCCTACACCACCCCAGAGAAGAAGCCCAAGGTTCTCTGCGCGCATGATCTGCCATTGCTCTACATAGCGGTGTGCGTGGTGCATCTGTGGGCTGCGGCCATTGTCGTTTTCAAAGGCCCAGTCCAGCATTGACGGGTCAGAAAATCCCTCTGCTTTCAGCCGCCGCACAAGGTCGTTGTGCTTTTGCTGGCTGATAAGGGTTTCTTGTTTTTCTCTTTCCGTGCGCTGGCAGATGCATTCGATTGGGTGCTTGTTCTTGCCCATCAGGGCAATGCCCTTTGCAAAGAACGCTTCTTTTGGGGTGTGACACTTTCCACAATGAAGCAGGCCGTCCTTGCCATAATAATCATTGGTGTTTTCGGGAATACTGGATAGGAACTGATCCAAAATTTTTTCTATCGTCTTTATAGGTTTTCTCCTTCCTTGAATGTGTAGTCCGGGATGCCCGGCGTCGATTTTCGTTCTGTTTTCTGCCGCTTTGCCCAGATACGCAGGGTGGCGGCGTGGTCGGTGTACTTTTTGCCAGTAGACTGGATATAAGCCGAAAGCTGTTCGATTAGATCATCCAGCCCGGAGAAATCAGCTTTGAGTCGCCTGTACTCCTTTGCTGTTAAAAAGACATTTTGATATTCTCCAAAGGTCAAATGAGCGTCTGTTGTTCTTATCAGGTGGCTATCTTTCAGGTTGCTCTTATTACGTTGGTTAGGTGTGCATTTTTGCGCAATCATACTACTCGTTTCTGCACAGTCATCCTTGGCATTTTTGTATACTGTGACAGCGCAATTTTGCGTAGTGTACGGAACCTTGAGCAGAATGCGGCTGGGCTTGGAAAAGCCGTTGCGGACGCGTTCCACGAGCTGTGCGTTTTCCAATTCGGCAAATGCGCGTGTTATGCTGGAAAGGCTGTATCTCAAATCTTTTGACAGCTTGGAAAGCGGATAGATCACATAAATGTGCCCCTGTGTATCGATCCAGTTATTCTTTTGAGAAAGCGTAGCCCGATCAAGCAGCAGGGTATAGAGCAGTTTTGCCGTGTGGCTCAGGTCTGTATCCAGCAGAAAGCGGGCATAGGGCAGATATTGCGGCAGTGGCATATTGGGTTTCAAGTAATCCGAAATGGAATTCACCTCCATTTTTACATCCGAATTAGTGCTAAACCGTTTGAGAGTTTTGGTTTCCATCGTTGTTCAGACGATCTTTTACCGTCTGAAGATACCGACTGGCTCGGTCGATAAAAATCAGCAGTTTCTCATTGTTCTTCGGTTCAGTAAGAATATCCGGGTATTCACGAAAGCACATTTCCCACCGCCGGACAAAATCCTCCTGCGCTCCCTGAATCTCGCACATCATGGCTTCGCCATCTGCCAAGCGGCGAGGTGAATAGATGCTCTTGACGGCATCCTTGAGATTCTGCTTTTCTTCCTTGTTGAGTCCTTTTTTATGCCCCTGAATGTCTTGCTTGAAGGTCGTTATAAACTCATTGCCCTTTGAAGGCGAAGAATACGAATCCGTGATACTGGAATCCCGTTCACCTTTAGGCTTACGAAGCTCTGCCACAACTTCGGGACGCTTTTCCTTTGGAACCTTTGCAATCGAGGAAATTTCACGGTCGGTTGCCCGGATCTTTCCACTCAGGATTTCTTTCTGCGCTCCGGGTACTGCCTCCTCCGCAGCTTCCACACCTTTTGCAAATTGCTCTGCACGGTAAACATAACTTTCGGATGTTCCATGTTCCGCAGCGACCTTCGATCGTGAACCGTGCTTTGTGCGGTCTGGTTCATTTTGAACCAGACCACTTTCAGATGCCAAAGTATACTGATTGCCGTGAAACGATTTGATTTGCTTTTCCGCTTCTGCCTGCTTTCCGATCAGGAACTTTTTCTGTTCTGGGGTCAGGTTTCGCCGCCCAAGCTGATTTTTACAGATCCATACGAGTGCTTCATAACGGCTGGAAAATTCTTTTTCGATGACTTCAAATGGAATAAATGGATATTTCCGAAGAATTTGATAGCGTGTATGTCCATCCACAATATAGCCGTTCCACGTGATGATCGGATTCAGTACACGTTCTTCTTTTAGGATGTTCATTTCCAGTTGGTGGGTTTCCTCAAACGACGGAGGGTTGATTTGGTTCTGGAACTCCGAATCGATTTTAAGCTGGCTCAGTTTTGTCATAGGCAAACCATCCTTTCTGAAATGAAATAGAATATCATTGTTCTTACGCCGTTCTCTCTGCATGGATTTCCTGCCCCCTTCCGGCGGCGTTTTCCTGCTCACTCTTGCGAGGTCATCACTGGGTATCCCATGCAGACGGTCATGCGGTTTTCAAGGTTCAATGAAGGCTCTGAAATTAGATTAACACATTCATACAAGATTTTTTAGGAGGTCGTACCTCCGGTTTTTGGTTATAAAAAAGCGGAAGTAGCACTTCCGCTTTTCTGCTGCAAACCATTGAAAAAATTGTATCACATCGTAAATTTTATTTTTAGGAACTGGTAGTTCCGGTTTTTAAAAAATACGAAGTAAATTTCAAGGTGAAATCGGAACTACTGGTTCCGGTTTTGCGTATCATCGTAATTTCAAATTTGGAATGCCGCTCTCTCTGCATGGACTTCCTGCCCCCTTCCGGCGGCGTTTTTCGGCTCTCCCACTTGGGGGTCATCGCCGGGTATCCCATGCAGACGGTCATTTGGTTCTCAAGGTTCGATGAAAGCTTGTAGAAAGCATATCACCATGAAGCAGAAATTTTTAGGATGCATTCCTTCCGCTTCTTGGAAAATGCTCTGGATAGAGCATACCATAAAGTCACTCGATTTTTTAGTACCTATTAGTTCCGCTTTTTACCTTCAAAACCGGAAGTAATAGGTCCGGTTTGATGTAATATTTGATGAATCAGCGCTGATTTTTCTGAAACGAATTTTTCTCAAAAAATTTGCTTATTTAGCGACCGTTAAGGTGAGGAACTAGCGCATTCTTGTGCTAATACCTGCTTGCTGCGGATGCAAACTCGAAAATTTTTGTGCAGAAAAATAACCGTCCGCTTCAAGTTGACCTTGAAAACGGACGGTCTGATTTGCAAAATGATTTTCAAATTTGTGAAGCACGTTGAGAGGTTTCATAGCACCCGCAAGCAATGCAGACGTATATACATCTGCTTATTTTGCGTTGCAAAATACTTGTTGGGGACACCCAAACCCTTGAACTGCATCCGGTGGATGCAGGCTGTGCGATTGCATCGCTGATTCGTTCAAACTCATCGCAGCCCTATATTATCGCTCACACTCCCGATCAGGATGTCAAATGCAGAAGCGGCCATCTGCATCTACGCAAACAGCCGCTTCATGATTCATTTTGTACTGGTCACTGCAGTACCTTATTCACCAGCTCTTGATAGCTGTCTACATGGTCGTATGTCACAAGACCATCTGACAATTTTGCGAAGAGCTTCTTGGCGCAGTCGATCTTGGACTTCTCGATTGGGCGCAAGTTCAGGCTTTCCATCGTGCCTTTGGTTTCTGCTACAAAATAGATGTGTTTCACCTTGCCCTCATGGAACACGATTGCCCAGTCCGGGGAGTAGTGTCCAACCGGGGTCGGAATATAGAAGCCTTTCGGCAGTTTTGCATAGATAAAGACTTCCTCTGCACCGTCCAGATTTTCCGCAAACTTCCGTTCCACGCTCTTTTCCGCTGTGCCATCGGTGAAAACGTAATCCTGAATCGCCTTTTGTGCCTTGTAAGCCTTATCCATCGTCAAAGCGTGTTTCTCTGCCGTAAAGATGCTGCTGTCGTAGCTGCCCTCGATGGTATCATAGGTGATATGCTCCACGATCATGGTAGCTTTCTGCTCCTTGACCAGCCGGATCACCTTTGCGATAAATTCTTCCGGGTTGTTCTGGTACATCGCAAAGGTTGTCGGCTTGATGCCCTGCAAAATCCGTGCAACGGTATGCCGGGTCAGCGTTGTGCCCTCTGCAATTTTGCCGATCAGGTCATACGCAACCTGACCTGCGTAGTCATGTTCTAATTTTTTTGTTCTGCTCTTGGCATCGCTGAAGCTGCTGCCTTCTCGCACCATATCGGCACTCAGGACATCTTTCTGCCCGGCATAGGTAACGGTATATTGCAGGCGACTGACGTACAGTTCCCTGTCGATGTATTCGATTGCTTTCCGGATCAGTTCCTCAGAATCAAAATCCACCGTATAGGCGTATTTGTGGTTGATCGTCTGCCAGAGCTTCTGGAACTCTGCCTTTTCAAACCGGTCGTTCAGCGGATTTTCCAGCACTTTCGGCTTGTTGCCATCCTCAAACATAGACTTGAGCATACTGTCATCATAAATTGCCTGCACAAGCGTGTGCACGCCCTCTTCAATGGGCTTCAGCGTTTCCGGCACCGGTGCAAGTGTTCCGGTCTGCACATCGTCCCGGTAGTCCTGCGTGACGTTATCCTGCTCATCCACATAGTTGTTGCGGACAAGGTATTGATAAATCGCCCGTGCCTGATGGTCATCCACCTTGACAGTTTTGCCATCCAGCCTGATGGTCTTGCCGGTAAAATATGCAATGTCTGCCTTGCGTGGGCGGTCATACAGCACTGCTTCGGTCTGCTTTTGCAGTCCGTCTACAAATCCTGCATAGCTCTCGCTGGCAATAACAGTCAGGACGTTGATATCCTGCACCTTATCTCCCAGCACTTCCGCATCCATGCGGTTTCCGTCCTTATTCACGCACAGACGCAGACCACGGCCTACTTCCTGCCGCTTCTGCGTGGTGCTGTCGCTGTGCTTCAGGGTGCAGATTTGGAACACATTCGGGTTATCCCAGCCTTCCCGCAGGGCAGAGTGGGAGAAGATGAACCGGGTCGGCTCTTCAAAGGACAGCAGACGTTCCTTATTTTTCAGGATCAGGTCATAGGCAGAAATGTCATCCGACATATCTGAGCCACGCTTGACCGAACTGTTGACGCTGTGACCTTTCTTGTCGATGCTGAAATAGCCCTTGTGGACATCATGCACATCGGTTGAATCCAGATAGGCTGTATAAGCAGGGTCGAACAGGGTGCGATGCTCATTCAGAACCGAAAGATACTCCTGCTCAAAAATCTTGCCGTACTCGCCCAGCAGCTCGTTTCCGTCTTCATCGTACTGGCGGTATTTTGCCACTTCGTCGATGAAGAACAGCGAAAGTGTCTTGATACCCAGTTTGAAAAGTTCCTGCTCTTTTTCAAAGTGCGAAAGGATCGTTTCATGGATCTGCACCCGGCGCATATCATTTTCGGAAACGTCACCGGTAACATCACCTTTGCGGATGGTATCGCCGTTCGTAAAAGTCACAACACCCGTGATCGGGTCGATTTCCGACACTACGAAGCCCTTGTACTGCTCCATTTCCCCGGATTTATAATAGAGATTATCGCCCACATCCAGCATATGGAACTCTCGCTTCGTGCCGTTCTGGTGGCTGACCTCCATCTCCACTTTTGCCCGTGGCGGATTCTTCGGGGAGATGATGATACTTTCCAGATACAGATACTTGTCCGTACCACGCAGATTTTTGACCTCAAAGCCTTTGACTTCGATTTTCTTGACCAGTCGCTTATTGTAAGCGTCCAGCGCATCCAGAACGTAAATCAGATTATGCTGCTTGGCGTGGGTAGCAGAGTAATTCAGTGTGAAAAGTGGATTGAACTTTTTCAGGGCTTTCTGGGTGGCGGAGTCCTCTTTGCCCATCTTCTGCGGCTCATTCAGAATCAGGATCGGACGGTTGGCGGCAATCACATCAATCGGGCGGCGGGAGCCGAACTCATCCCGCTTGGTGTAGATAATTCTCGCAGCGGCATCACCCTTGCGACCTTCCACGTTCTTGTCCTCGTTCATGGATGCCGCAAACGCCTGCGTGTTGATAATCATGACATTGATGCCGGAATTGCTGGAAAAGGAATCCAACTGATTCAGGTTGCTGCTGTTGTAGATAAAGAACCGTGCCTTTTTGCCGTAGCACTCCATAAAGTGATCGGCAGTGATCTCAAAGGATTTTTTCACGCCTTCACGGATGGCGATACTCGGCACAACAACGATAAATTTGCTCCATCCATACCGTTTGTTCAGCTCAAACATGGTCTTGATGTAAACATAGGTCTTGCCTGTGCCGGTTTCCATCTCAATATCCAGAGAACACCTGCCCAGCGGTGCCACCAACTTGTCCGACTGATGGATGTTTGCTTCTGCTTGCAACGCGCGGATGTTCTGAAGCAGCTCCTGGTCGGTCAGTTGGAGTGCTTCGTTCTTAAAACCGGAATCGTTGATCAAATCCAGCAACTCCACCTGTGTTGCATCGTCCCCATTGGAAACAAGGCTCAACTGCTACGGCTGTGCAGACAGGTTTCCCATATCCCGCAGGTACGACACGCCTGCATTGTAGGGCTGACCCTGAAAGACCCGTGCCACCGCATCCACAGCATCGGTCTGGTACTGCTGAATCTTAAAACTAAACTTCATCTTTGTGGTTTACCTCCTGCTCCAGCATCAGGAACCGGTCAAAATCGCTCTCATACAGGCGATCCTGAATGACATGATACTTTTCGTATTCGGTTTCTGCATGGAGTTTGGCCTGTTCTGCGCTGATTTTACCGGGACCTGTCAGCAGCTCGTTGCCGTTGAACTCCAGAAAACCATCCAGCCGCTTTGCCCAGTCCTCCATGCTCATGGGGATCTTGCGCTCGGCCTGCAGCTCGGCATAATCCAGATAGAGCGACACGATTCGCTCCAGATAGTTCATTTCCTCTTTGCTCAGGTAGTTTTTGGCTACTGTCACATCCGCTTTCAGGATTTTCCCATCCGGCGCATTTTCCCATGTGGTAAGCCCCATGTGCTCCTTGTTGGCATCGGCACGCTCCACAATCAGTTCTGCCGCCGTGTGGCGATGCACAGCATAGTGCATCTTATTCTGAACCGTCTGGAAGAACAGGCGGGTCGTCTTGGCGTCCTTGTCGTAATCAAACGCTGTTGCGTATAAATCCGTCACTTTCTGATAGAACTTGCGCTCCGACAGGCGAATTTCCCGAATCTGCTGCAACTGCCGCTCGAAATATTCATCCGTAAACATGTGACCTTTTTTCAGGCGGTCAACATCCATTGTCCAGCCCTGAATCGTATGGTCTTTCACGATCTGACCCGCCCATTTGCGGAACTGCACAGCACGCTGATTATTCACCTTAAAGCCGACTGCAATAATCATTTGAAGATTGTAATGATCCTGCTTGCGGCTGATCTGCCGGTCACCTTCGGTTTGAACTGTCAAGTATTTCTTGACAGTTGCCTCCGGAGCGAGTTCCCCATCCGCATAAATGCGCTTGATGTGCTGTGAGATCGTCTGTTTGGACACATCATATAAGGTTGCCATCATCTTCTGCGTCAGCCAGATGTTTTCATCCTCATAGCGCATTTCATAGCTTGCATCGCTCTCACCCGTAGAAGCCACAAAGGTCAAATATTCTGCCGCTGAACTGCGAATAGCAAGTTCTTTTTTCTTCTTCTCGTCCATATCACTGTGCTTTCCTTTTAATATTATGCGCTCGATTATCCGTTCTCATTTAATGAATTTTCACGCAACACGCTTGTCACCAATCGCAAGACTGCGATGCATCTATGAAACAAGTAATCATAATGCTCTATACAACAGATGTCTTTCTTATTAGTTTCATGGTGTCGAATTCTGAAGTCATTTCCGAGTTTTGTAAGCGAAGTAAATTCTTCTTCCACCATTTCTCTATACTCAGCATTATTTTTGCTCACGATATCAATCAGCTTTGTAATTGAGCCTTTTTTATCATATTGCTTATAAAATGTCTTAATGCGTTCAAATGCATCCCAAATTTTTTCCGTTGCCGTGTCTATCCTCGCTTCTTTATAGTACTGAAACGCCTGTTCAACGAGTTTATTAAACTCATGATCATCTATTTGAAAATCCACCAAATCGTATGATAGCGAAGCTTGTTCTGACAGAGCGACTTCTAGTAAATCAACAACTATTTGCGCATTTCTTCGTATAGTACCATTAAAGTGTTGCACTTCTTCTACACAATCGTGTATCGCCGGCACATCCTTACCAAACAATTTTTCCGCACGACTTATATCGTCAAATAACTTGGTCTCAGTGTAATCGTTTTCCAAATCATATTGTAACTCTGCAATAGTTTTCATCACATACCGCTTATTCATTACAACCCCTTCTTAAAAGCCTAACTCTATTACATTTTTGATCCAAGTTTCAATTAGGACATACCTTCTTCGTATGTATCCCACAAAAAAGTAACAAAGGTAATGCTACATCCAACTGCCAACTTTGCATGACGTGTTTCTAATCCCGCAAACGAAGCACTTTTTCCATGACCACTACCATACGGATTACGTATTTCTGCAAGCTTTGTGGAAATCCCTCTTAAATTCCCAAGAACAGCCTTAATGTTTTCTGATACAGGATCGTTTTTCGAAATTGATTCAGGTGTAAGATTCAGAAGGTTCAGGGTTTCACCTGTCAGCTTGCCCATATTCCAGTTCTTATCCCATGCTACGCCTTTATTATCCAGAATCGTTTTACAACAACTTTCAATTAGTTCTTTGGCTTTGCCGATTGCATCTGTCGGATTTTCACTTTGCATTTTTAACATTAACTCAATCTGCTTAGAAAGATATTGGCTTGAGAACTTCTCCTGTAATTCCGTTGCATTTACAGCCAGTGGGGTTGTGTTGTTCAAAACGCGATTCATATATGCACGACATTTCTTGTATAAACGGGCATATTCCGCATTATACTGGCAATAGCTATACTCATCATCGGTTAAGTTCTCAGTATACTCTTGTTCGTAGTTTTCTTCATAATAGCTCAGCAAATCATTCAATAATTTTTCAATGTCACTTGTCGAAGCACTATTCACATATGCAGCCAGAGATTTTCCCTTTGACATATGATATTCGTTACATAATGCAATACCAATACTTTCCATCGTGAATACATCAAAGTCATTCGTAGTGAAATCGAGAACATAGCCACCACGATTGAATAGTTTTAAGAATGTTCCTATCTCAATATTTGTTAGTTTATCCATATCACAGTACCTTCCTTACCGTTTCCGGGCTATACGTTTCAAAAATCTGGTCAAAGTTTGTCGCAACACTGTCGTTTGCCACGGAGCTGTCACGGAAAACAGCATAGTACGGCTTCATCTTAGCAATGGCCTTGACAGTCTCCTCCGTCACATCATGGTCAAAGCAGGCCAGCAAAAAGCCCTCTGCCACGTTGAACACCTTTTTGCCCGCAATCTCTTTCACCTCAATGGGACTGGACAACAGCACACCCAGATCCAGCATCACCTGGAACAGCAAATCTTCCGGGGTACGGTCGGGTTTGACGTTATCTACCAGAGAGAACATATCCTGCTGCTGGGTCTCCTCCGGCGTGTAGTAAACCGGCTTCATGTTGCTTTCATCCAGGCGCAGACAGCGGAAACCAATATCCAAATCAGCCGGGGCAGTCAACCCGGCATCTTCCTTGATTTTTCGGCCAGCCCGACGGATGCGCTCCTTGCCGATTTCGCAGATGTTCTTATAGCCAGCCTTGTACGCTTCGCTCTTCTCGTCCGTCTTTTCCGGCAACTGCACCATAATAAATTTACGGTGTCCCCCGTCCTCGGCGTTCAGTTTCATTACAGCATGGGCAGTAGTAGCGGAACCAGAGAAAAAATCAAGAACCACATCCGACATAGATGTAGCATAGCTAGTAATTGTCTTCAAGAGTTCTACTGGCTTGGAATAGTCAAATACAGCAGCATCAAAAACCTGAGTTATATTTTTCTTTGAATTATCGTTAGAATACTCATTTTCAATAAACTCTAGTGTGGAAATCGCCTTTGTTCTCTCCATATATTCGAGTTGAAAGCCATTTCCTTTTTTGACAATTTTGCAATTCTGGTACGTCTTTGTATAAATTCTAGAATGGCTCTCATAATCTTTGATTACGATAAAACCATTTTTTAGCCCAAACTCAAATAATTCTTTACTCCATCTCCATGCCCAATCTGCACGTGCATGATTTCCCTTTTGGCGTTCAAGATACTTTTCATACGATTGACCAGGGTAAAAAGTTTTTCCTTTAACCGTAATCGGATAATCTAAACTAGCACTATATTGTAGACTATCATAATCCAATGTTTGGTTAAGTTTATATTTTCCACGGGTATCTATAAATTCATCACTAAACTTAAATCCATCATCCGTGTGTGAAGGCAAATAAAGCTTTACTGCGCTACTTTTTGCGTATGATAAAAGATAGTCATGATTTCTTGCTATTGCTTCAGTCGTTTTCCCTGCCTTTTTGGTAACGCGCGGAAAGCAGGCAAGATAATTTTCTTTTCCAAAAACTTCACTACAGACTTTTAATGAATTTTCAATTTCATTATCGTCAATACTAATAAAAATGACACCATCTTCTGCCAGCAAATCTTTTGCCAATTTCAACCGCGGATAAATCATATTGAGCCAATCCGTATGAAAGCGGCCATTGCTTTCGGTGTTGGTCACCATGCGGTTGCCTTCTTCATCATACTGACCGCTATTATCCATATAGTCCGCCGCACTCTGGGCAAAATCGTCCTCATAGACAAAATCATTGCCGGTGTTGTACGGCGGATCAATGTAGATCATCTTGACCTTGCCCAGATATGTTTCCTGCAAGAGCTTCAGCACTTCCAGATTATCGCCCTCGATATAAAGGTTCTCACTGTCAAAGCCGCCGGGTGTGCCATCTTTGCCAAAGCTGTCTGCCACAACCGGGCGCAGCGTTGCCGTAATGGGCGCATTGGCCGCCAACATCGCCTTTTTCTTGTCCGGCCATGTAAACTGGTAGCGCTCTTCCCGACCCTCCACAATGGAATCGGAAAGCTCCTGCCGCAGAACGTCAAAATCAATGGCGTGTTCTACTTTGCCGTCACGTTTTACCTCGGTAATGGCGTTGGGAAACAGCTTGCCGATTAAATCTATGTTGCGCTGTACACCGTCAAGGCTGTGCATTTTAAGGTTGTCCATAACTATAAACTCCTTATTTAGGATAACGATTTCGGATTTCAATTGCTTCTTCTATCAGTTTTTCAATATTATCTTTAATATCTTGATAAACAACCTTACTCGTTACATATGGCGGATCATATGCTTTACATACTGCGCTCATCAGAACGTCATTATCATCAAGTGGAGTACTTCTGTGAGATATATAATTTATTTGTCTATCAATGTAAAAATCATCAAAAGGATTGTGTCCTTTTGATGCCTGCCGTCCCCAATAATCTTCCAGTCCGTGAATGTAAATTCCAACGACTCCTTTTCCAAGTCTCCACGCTTGCTCAATTTCATATTGAACCCACCTGCGTGAAGCTGTATCAGTTCCAATGAGAACAACTATGCAAGAACGCATTCTCATCTCACTGTCAATCCATGCTTTAATCGCCGTATCGCTCTTCAAGCGAACTTTTTCCCAACCATTATCAAAAAATATTTCCTGCCCATCTACAGCCCCTATGTTTCTGACCTGTCCAACACGCCAAATATCTTTGTCAAAATGAAAACTAAAAAAGACTTGTCTCTTTGCCATCTTAAATCACTCCTGCAAATTTCAACGACACAATTATGACTCCAATAATAATAATTGGAACATAAAACATCCAGATGCTTGGGGATTGTAAACATTTAAGCCACGTTGCGTTTGCATCATAAAGTTCCGTATTTGAACATCTTGAATCTAAAGAAAAATCTGGAACGATTTTTTCATTCCGTATCTTTTCGTACAGAATCCGATACTGCTTTTCTAATTTGAGATAGTATGTATCCATCACCAGAAAGCAGATTACTGGAAGGAACGCAATCAATAATATCCATGCGCTCACCTCTGTAAAGGAAATCGCTGCTATCCCTGTCACAATAGTTGCTGCAAATCCTTTGTAAATTGCTGCTGATGTTGACATACGATCAATGACGCCCTGTATCATCTGAAGATGTACGACCTTGTCTTCATGCCTTGTTTTTTCATTTACTTCCAGCTCAGTTTCAGTATCCATTATTTCGTTCCTCAATGATTATTCAGCCAGTCTCTAAGAGGATTTATTGTACGATTTCCTTTTTCGTCTTCAGTCACAACATAATAGCCCCTTTGTACTGGGGTTCTATCTCTATAAAATTCCGTTCCATCATAATAAGCGATATATGGATATATCTGCATATACTCATTTCCTTTATAGGAAGCATCATCATACCCTTTTCGTTTTAACGGTAATATGGCGATATCTTTACTATTAAACTTCTGCGCATCTCCATATCCAAGTTCCCAATTACACCACTTCGATTCAACTGCCAAATCCGTTGCAAGAAGGATGAATTTGTCGCACTGACGAATACGCTCTTTAATTTTTGATGCCGTCACACCAGAAGTCACACTCGGCATAGAAGAATCTTTGCTGTCAATGTAAGCCTTGACATTATAGTTTTTCTCCAAGAAACCAATAAGACCGCTTAAATCCTCAAGGTCTTCATGTTTATGAGAAATAAAAACTGTCGTCATTCCATAAGATTGATAAATACTGGAAACCTCTCTGGATGCCGAATCCAGTCTTATCCCATCTTTATAATTCGAGAATTGACCACTTTCTAAAATTCGCTTCATTTTTATTTTCCTCTTTCCCGTATGTCTTTCATAGCACTCAGTTTTTGTACCAATTCAAACTTCTTCTTCGGTTGCTTTTCCTTCCGGATTTTAGCTTCCAATGTAGCAGTCTGCTTTTCAATTTGTTCCCGTTGCTTTTGCTGTTCAACGCTTTCTTTCAGAGTAGTACCATTTTTGTCAGCCAGAACCTCGCCTGCAATCTGACGGACAAAATTCTCATACACGGCATCCAGCGAAAGCCCATCCAGATGCACCGGCAGGTCGTCTTCGTCCAGCCAATCCGTAGAATAATAGCGGTCAACCTTAAAGGCCGTCTTGCCTGTCGCAGCCTCCTTGTAGCCGATGACAGCACGATACTTGCCCTCGTATTCCAGCAAAAAGAGGATGTGATACGGAATTTCCCGGTCGATCTGGCGCAGCACACTTTCGTCCAGCTCCGGGGCAGACAGCCGCATCTCAAACACCTCGATCTCCGTCACCTGCTCCCCAGCCGCCAGATTCAGGGTGGTGGCAGCAATCTTATTGCGCCAGTAGATGATTTTGATCTGCTCGACAAAGGCCTTCTTCATAGCCGGAGTGACAGCGATGTTCTCATAGAACTTCTGCTTCGGGATGCGTTTATTGAACTCGGTAGATACAGGTAAGCCCAGCACGTTTTTCACCCCTGTGCGTTCATTTTACAACAAGAAAGCAAATCAATTCAAAATCATCCAGTCCGGACACCTGACTGAGCAATGCCGTTGTTCCGCCCGCAGAGAACAGGCTGTCGATGTCGCTTTCTTCTTTGACATCAATGATTGAGTCAATGGCTTCACTCAGCAATTCGGACATTTCTGCCATGTCCTTTCCATCGTCTGTTTCCCTATTGAAGCGTTCATACACCTCTTTGATTGGCTCAGTCTTTCCACGGCACAGCAGCCGGATATCATCCAACATCTTTTTCGGATTCAGATAGTCGCAGATGATCTGTCCGTCCACTCCGATATAAACCATGTAGAACGGATGGATCCGGTTGCGGTTATCCGCATTGACGCTATTATTGATGTTTTTCAGCACGAAGATCACGCCCTCCGGCAGTTCATCCGTAGCTGGAACCACCGCATGAAGTCCACGGGGCTTCTTGTCCAGATCGCCGTTGTGCTTGATGTAATCCAGCAGGTCGAGCCGGAACTCGTTCAGTCCCAGATCCATGATGGAGATGCCGTCCGACATATCCTCGATGTCAACGACCTCTTCCTGCAAGCGTTTCAGCTGTGCCTTGCGGTACTCCAAATCACCCTTTTCTTCGGGGTTGATAAGGTCATCATCTCCGGTAGAGGTCATAACTGTGATTTTCATGCGGGTCTCCACACGGGATTTCAGGTTGATGTAATCGTCCAGCGTCAGATCAGGCCAGAAGTTCACAAGCTGGATGTACTGGTTTCTGCTGCCGATACGGTCGATTCGTCCAAAACGCTGGATAATGCGTACCGGGTTCCAGTGAATGTCATAGTTGATCAGATAATCGCAGTCCTGCAAGTTCTGACCTTCAGAAATGCAGTCTGTCGCAATCAGCACATCAATTTCCGTGGCACTACCGGGCATCAGAACATCCCGGTCTTTGGAAATGGGAGAGAAGCAGGTCAGCACGTTGTTGAGTGTTGCCTTGAAGCCTTTGATCGTGGTACGTCCGTCAATCGAGCCGGTAATTACAGCGGTATTCAGCCCATATTTCTGCTTTACAAACGCACTCACATTGTCAAAGAGGTACTCTGCCGTATCCGAAAATGCAGAGAAAATCAGCACTTTTCTGTTGTCGGCATTGATCGGGTGCTCAATTTTTTCAGACAGCAGCTTGAACAGTTCTTGCAGCTTTGTGTCATGCTGCGGCGTGATATCTGCCACCATAAAGGTCAACAGCTCCAGAATTTCTGCATCTTTCCGAAGCTCCGTACGCCAGCTCTTCCAGTCCATATCCGCAAGGTCGATTTTGACTTTTTTGCCGACGGTGAAAAAGTCAGTGTTTTCATCGTCCATGTCAAAATCGTCTCCGGCCATGTCGTATATATCCAGATCAGCGTGGCCGGAGCGTTCAAACTGGTCAATGGACTGAATCGTACCATCAATCAGTTTCTTGATGCGCATCAGGGTCAGCTGGAACGAATGTACAGAGCTTTCCAGCCGTTTCAGCAGATTGATACTCATCAACCGACAAATACCCTGCTCACGGCCTCTCTGGGTCAGATTTTCTCCCTTATTGTGCGTCAGCTCCTGATATTTCTGGATCTTACTTGCGAAGATGTAGTTGGAGGGCATATAGACGCACAAGCTCAGCTGAATCAGCTGCTCATAAATTTCGTTGTAGTTGATGGCATTATTCAGGTCTGTCAGACATGGCCGAACGGAAATCGGCTTCAACCGCTCTGGGAACTTTCCGATAGCGTTGGTGTTGTAGTACTTCTCGATATGCTTCCGAGAACGTGCGATGGTAACACTGTCCAGCAGCTCGAAGAAGTCGAAATCCAATGTCCGCAGCAGCGCATCCGTGGTTCTCTCTTCTGGTTTCAGTTTGCTCCATGCGTTAAAGGCTTTTTGCGCCTGCTTAAAGATGTCTTCAATGCTCTTTGAGGTGTTCAGCCTTTCATCCAGATATTCGGAGTTTCCCTCATAGGCAAGGGCCAGCTGATTTTTCAAATCCACAAAGCGGTTGTTGACCGGCGTTGCCGAAAGCATCAGCACCTTGGTCTTAACTCCGGCACGGATCACCTTGTCCATCAGCCGCTGGTAACGGTTGTCCTGCGTCTTGCTGTGCGTACCGATGCCGTTGCGGAAGTTGTGCGATTCATCAATGACTACCAGATCGTAGTTGCCCCAGTTCAGGCGATCCAGATCGAGGCCATTCGATTTTCCGCTGCTTCTGGACAGGTCTGTGTGGAACAGGACGTCATAGTTCAGCCGATCCGATGCAATTGGGTTGTTCACATAGTTGTCCTTGTAGGTATTCCAGTTCTCTGCCAGCTTTTTGGGGCACAGCACAAGAACCGACTTGTTTCGATTCTCATAATACTTTACGACAGCCAGTGCGGTAAATGTCTTGCCAAGACCAACACTGTCCGCAAGGATGCAGCCGTTGTACTTTTCCAGCTTATTGATGATGGCAAGCACCGCATCCTTCTGGAAGTCGTACAGCAGACTCCAGATCTTGCTCTGCTTGAAGCCGGTTGCCTCATTCGGCAGTTCGTCTTCTGAGATGTCGTCCAAAAACTCGCTGAACACATGATACAGCGTCATAAAGTAGATGAACTCCGGGGAATTTTCTGCATAAGCCGTGCTGATATTCTCCAGTACTACATCTGTGACATCCTGCATTTTGTCCCGGTCGTTCCACAGGGTATCGAACAACTTCATGTACTGCTGTGCGAACGGAGCCTCCATGCAGTTGACCATGTTGTAGCTGTTATTTCCGCGCTCACAGCCAATATCAACTGTCGTAAATCCACCAATCGGCATATAGGCGGTCTGTGCTGCGCCGGAATCCACAGTCATAAAGCCAGCCATATTTTCACCGGTGGTGTTCGATTTGAACGTAGCCTTTCTTCTGATCCAGTCTGCGCATTCCTTTGCGATGGCTCTCTGGGTCATCTCATTGCGCAGTTTGATTTCAAACTCTGTACCGTAAAGGCTCGTTTCACGAGAAATGCGGGGAATGTAGAACTCCCGCTTCTGCTTTTCAGCCTTTTCTTTCACAAACGTGGGGGATGTAAAGATAAATTCAAACTCGTCTATGGTTTCCAGCTGCTTCTTTAGCTCTTTGTAGGCATACATCGAAAAGCAGGCTGCCGCAATAGACACCCTGCTGCCTTTTTTGATCTCGACCCGTAAATCATCTCGAACGGTATTGGTGATGTTATCCAGAATTTTCATATCATCCACCGGCTTTATGCTTATCCGTATTTTTTATATCCTTGACTATGAAAGCGCTCTTACAAAACTCTATTTCTATTATACCACCCACTTTTTCCCCTGTAAACGAAAAAGCTGACGGTGTGTAGCGTGCAGCATCCATCAGCTTTTCGTGACACAAAAATCGGCACCCGCTTTTCCAGCGAGTGCCGATTTTGTTACCCTATAGTGCGCTTTGATTTTTGGCGTAAGTGGCGTAAGTTTGGCGTAAATCCGCTTTTGCGCGCTCCAAAAATCAAGGATTCATGCGGTTTTTTGGCAGTTATTAGTACATGCCGCCCATACCGCCCATGTCACCGCCAGCGGCAGCAGGAGCAGCCGGAGGTTCGGGTAGGTCGGCCACGAGGCTCTCGGTGGTCAGAACCATCTCAGCGACGGATGCTGCGTTCTCCAGAGCGGAGCGGGTGACCTTGGTCGGGTCAACGATGCCGGCGGCGATCATATCCTCGACGTAGACTTCATTCTGAGCGTCGAAGCCGTAGTTGGGCTTGTTGGCAGAGATGATCTTGTCGATGATGACGCTGCCCTCGAGGCCGGCGTTCTTGGCGATCTGGCGCAGAGGAGCTTCCAGAGCCTTCAGGACGATCTTAGCGCCGGTGCGCTCGTCGCCTTCCAGCGTATCGCACAGCTCACGGACAGCAGGGATGGCGTTGATGGGAGCAGTGCCGCCGCCAGCAACGACGCCTTCCTGAACAGCAGCCTTGGTTGCATTCAGAGCATCCTCGATGCGGAGCTTCTTGTCCTTCATCTCGACCTCAGTAGCAGCGCCGACCTTGATGACAGCCACGCCGCCAGCCAGCTTTGCCAGACGCTCCTGCAGCTTCTCGCGGTCGAAGTCGCTGGTAGCGGCCTCGATCTGGTTGCGGATCTGACCGATGCGGGATGCGATAGCGTCCTTGTCGCCAGCGCCGCCCACGATGGTGGTGTTCTCCTTGGTGACCTTGACCTGACGGGCATGACCCAGCATGTCAACGGTAGCGTCCTTCAGCTCGTAGCCGAGGTCTGCAGAGACAACCGTGCCGCCGGTCAGGGTAGCAATATCCTGCAGCATCTCCTTGCGGCGGTCGCCGAAGCCGGGAGCCTTGACAGCCACGACGTTCAGGGTGCCGCGCAGGCGGTTGACGATGAGGGTGGACAGAGCCTCGCCCTCAATGTCCTCCGCCACGATGAGCAGCTTCATGCCGTTCTGCATGACCTGCTCCAGCAGAGGAACGAGGTCCTGAATGACGCTGATCTTCTTATCGGTGATGAGGATGGCGGCGTTGTCCAGAACAGCCTCCATCTTGTCGGTATCGGTGACCATATAGGGGGTCAGGTAGCCGCGGTCGAACTGCATACCTTCGACGATCTCGTTGTAGGTCTCGGCAGTGGTCTTGTTCTCCTCGATGGTGATGACGCCGTCGGAAGTGACCTTCTCCATCGCCTCGGCGATGAGACGGCCGATTTCGGGGTCGCCTGCAGAGATGGTGCCGACGCGGGCGATGTCGTTGGAGTCCTTGACCTTCTGGCTGTGTGCCTTGATGGTCTCGACGGCCTTAGCGACAGCCTTGGTCATGCCGCGGCGGATGTCCATCGGGTTTGCACCGGCGGTGACATTCTTCATGCCCTCGGTGACCATAGCCTGTGCCAGAACGGTCGCGGTGGTGGTGCCGTCACCTGCGGCGTCGTTGGTCTTGGTAGCGACCTCACGCACCAGCTGTGCGCCCATGTTCTCGAACTCGTCCTTCAGCTCGATCTCCTTTGCGATGGTCACACCGTCGTTGGTGATGACGGGGGCACCGAACTTCTTGCTCAGCACTACATTGCGGCCCTTGGGGCCGAGGGTGATCTTAACAGTATCTGCCAGAGTGTCGATACCGGCACACAGTGCCTTGCGGGCTTCCTCGCCCTGCTTGATCTGCTTAGCCATATTTTATCGCTCCTTCGTAAAAGCTTGATTATCCAGTGTGAGGGAAAGACGCTTACTCCACGATGGCCAGAATGTCGGCCTGACGCACGATGGTGCATTCTTCGCCGTCCACCTTGACCTCGGTGCCGGAGTACTTGCTGGTGAGCACCTTGTCGCCCACCTTGACAGTCATCTTGACTTCCTTGCCGTCCACGACACCGCCGGGGCCAACGGCCACGACCTGTGCCACCTGAGGCTTCTCCTTCGCGCTGCCAGTCAGAATGAGGCCGCCCTTGGTGGTCTCCTCGACCTCAACAGTCTTGATAACAACACGGTCTGCAAGAGGAATGATCTTCATCGTTCTTGCCCTCCTATTATAAATATAAAAGATAAACTGTTTTATGTCCCGGGGGCTTTGCCCTTCCGGTTGTTTAGCACTCCTTTTCCTTGAGTGCTAAGTGTATTGTACTCATCTTGGAGTCAAAAATCAAGGGGTTTTGCAAATTTCTTTGTTAAGTTTTTATGTCCTTTCTATGAGCCATGTTCTTTTCGCCCTCGCCAGGTACGAACAATGTACGATCCATCTACCTTTCGGATAACAAAAAGCGCACCCGTCATAAGACCAGTGCGTTAAACTATAGGGGGATCATCTCTCTATTTGGGCAATTCCGGTTCACCTTCATATTTTCGCTCCGAAACACAGTACAGTCAAAACACTTGACTTTGTCAAGTAACAGTGCTATAATGCTTTCCGTTCAAAAAAGAAGGAGTTGACGAAATGGAGCTATCTACGGTATCTTCCTGCATTCTGACCCTGCACAGAGAGTTTGCCGCTTACACGACCCAGCGGTTACAGGAACTGGGTCTGAGCTTCGGGCTGATATATTTTGTCATTTATGTAGGAAAGCATCCGGATTGTACGCCTTCGGAACTGACCAAAGATCTGCATCTGGATTGGGGCCACTCCCAGCGCAGCCTGAACAAGCTGGCCGAAGACGGCTTTCTGACGAAAGAAAAGAATGGGCGCAGCTACCACCTGAAGCTGACCCAGAGGGGTGAAAACGCCTTTGTGGTCTGTCATCAGGTCTTTATCGACTGGGATGCGCAGAGTCTGGGCGGACTGACAGCGCAGGAGCGGCAGCAGCTGCTGACATTACTGCAAAAAGCAGTGCAAAAGAAAGTGTGCAAATGATGTACGAAACGATTCTAAGCCCGATCAATTACGGTGGGATGCAGCTGAAAAACCGCATCATTTTTGCGCCGACAACATTCGGGCTGTCGGATGAAGAATACCTTGCAAAGATCCGTGCCATTGCACAGGGTGGCTGTGCCATGATCATCGTAGGCGATGTCCCGGTGGGCAAAAGCAAATTTGAAAAATCTCTATTTGACCCCAAAGGCTTTGCATTCTACCAGCAGGTCGTGAAAATCGCCCATGATGCGGATTGCAAAGTCTGTGCCCAGCTGCACCAGAGCGATTCCAACCTGCTGGCGATGTTCAAATACATTCCCGGTCTGCTGCTGAAAAAAATCACCCCGGATCAGCTGCGGGAAAAGCTGAACGCCGAAGTCGCTCCTTACATTACGAAGATGTCCAAACGGAAGATCCGGACCATCATCAGCGGGTTTGGAAAAGCGGCGGTGCTGGCAAAACAGGCCGGTTTTGATATGATGCAGGTGCATGGAGACCGGATGTGCGGCAGTTTCAGTTCGGCCATCTTCAACCGCCGCACCGATGAATACGGCGGCAGCGCAGAAAACCGCGCCCGTTTTGCGGCGGAAGCGGTCTCGGCTGTCCATGCGGCGGTTCCGGGGATGCCCATTGATTACAAGCTGGCCGTCCGGCAGGAAAACCCGCACTTTGGCAATGCCGGTGTGGTGGAAGAAGAACTACCGGTGTTCGTTCCGCTGCTGGAGCAGGCGGGTGTGACCAGCTTCCATGTAACGCTGGCAAACCATTCGGCGTTGGAAAACACCATCCCGCCCGCCGATCATCCCTATTTCAGCCAGCCGGGATGCTTCCTCAAATTCTGCGATGAGGTGCGGCAGTACACCGACCTGCCCATCTGTGGTGTCGGTGGTCTGAACGACCCGGATCTTGTGGAGCAGCAGCTCGCCAGCGGACGCATCCAGTGCGCCGCCATGAGCCGCCAGCTTCTGGCAGACCCGGATTGGGTGAACAAGCTGAAAAACGGGCAGGCGGAACAGATCCACCGCTGTCTCCGCTGCAACAAGAAATGTCTGGGCGGGCTGACGGCACATCAGGGGACCCGCTGCATTTACGATGATCTGCAGAAAAACGAAGCAAAAAACGCATAAACCTACCCGACAAAAAATCACGATACACTCAACAAAAAGACATTCACAAAGGAGAAGTTATGAGTTACGCGATCGTATACAGCAGCAAAACAGGCAACACAAAATTATTGGCAGATACGCTGCACGACTGCCTGCCGCAGGAAGGCTGCGATTATTTCGGCATCCCGGATCCTGCTGCCATGGAAGCGGACACCCTTTATGTGGGCTTCTGGACGGACAAGGGAAAAGCCGATGAAAGCACTTTGGACTTTTTGAAGCAGCTGCACGGCAAAAACATCTTTCTCTTTGGCACTGCCGGCTTCGGCGGCAGTAAAGAATACTTTGATAAGATCTTGAAAAAGACGGAGCATTCGCTGGACAAGAGCAACACTGTTTTCGGCTGCTATATGTGTCAGGGCAAAATGCCGATGTCCGTACGCCAGCGGTACGAAGAGATGAAAAAGCAGCCGATCCATCTGCCCAATCTGGATGCTATGATCGAGAATTTTGACAAGGCTCTTGCTCACCCGGATGCGGATGACCTGGAGCAGCTGAAACAGGCTGTAAGATAACGGAAAAGGCGGCGGCTTCCCTTGACAAGGAAAGCCGCCGCCTTTGTTGATCATCCGATGAGCCCCTAAAAAAGTGCAGGGCGCTTCTCATACTTTCATTTTACACGTTGGCCCGCTGGGCCATGAACCGCTCATAGGCCGGTTTGGGCAGCAGGACGCGCCCGGCCAGCGGCTTGAGCTGGGCGGTGATGGCGTCGCAGGGAGCGCACTCGCCGTCGGCGGTCGCCACGATAGGGCCGCGTCCGTCTGCCGGGCGCAGGGAGACACACTTGGCCCGGCGGTAGATGAAGTAGGGCTTCGCCTGTTCCGTCAGCTCACCGTTCCGGAAGTGCCTGCCGCTCTTGTACATCCCCAGCAGGCGGGCGATCGTCAGGCGGCTCACCCTGCGGATGATGAAAACGTCCAGCCAGCCGTCGTCGGGCTGAGCCTCGGGGGCTGCATAAAAGCCGCCTCCATAGGTGCGGCCATTGCAGACGGCACACATCAGGCAGTCCACCGTCAGCTCCTCACCGTCGATGGTGAAGGTCACGTTCCGGCCGATGTGGCCGCAGAGCTGCTTGACGATGGAGAGTGCATAGGCCATCTCGCCGCCGCAGAACGGGATGCGCCGGAACTGCGGGATGCCGTAAGCCACCTGTGCATCGAGTCCGGCAGCGCAGATGGTCGCCGAAAGGCCGAGGTCGGTCTGCATCAGATCAATGTCCACCTCACTGCCCGCCAGCTGGGCGTCGAGGTCATTGAACTCTTCCCGCGTGCCGTAGGTGCGCAGAAAATCATTGCCGCTGCCAAAGGGCAGACACCCCACCGCCGCGAGGCTGCACCCCTGCGCTCCAGTCAGTGCTTCGTTGAATGTGCCGTCGCCGCCCGCTGTCCAGATGCGCACCGGCTCACCGTCGGCCTGCGCGGTGTGCGCCGCCTCAGCAGCCAGATCCCGGGCATGGCCCGCGTACTGGGTCACAACGACCTTCCGTTTTTCCGGCGGGATGCCCGCCCGCTGGGCTGCTGCCTGGATGGCCGGGGCCAGCTCGGCAGTGCAGTCCCGCTTGCCTGCGGTGGGGTTGAGCAAAAACAGATAGCGCATTCGGCTTCCTCCTCTGGTGGTTTCTGCCTTCTATCATAGCGGAAAACCAGAGCAGATGCAAGAGTTTTTCAGCCGACACCCGCCGTCTGCGTCTCCTGCACCACGATCGTGCCGTCCTCGGCGCAGTCTGCCGTCCAGTGCTGTCCGAGGCTCACACTGCCGGAGGCGATCTGGTCGGCGAAGGCCTGCTCCACGGCCCGGTCTACCTGTCGGCGCAGCTCTCGCGCGCCATAGGGCGAATGTGCTTTTGCCGCCAGCGCCGGGCCGACCCGGGCCGTGTGGGTCAACTGATAGCCGCTGCGGGCAGCACGCTCTTCCAGCTGGCCCAGCAGCTTTTCGGCGATGGAGCAGAGGCTCTGCTCCTCCAGCGGGCGGAAGACGATGAGCTCATCCAGACGGCCCACCAGCTCCGGCCGGAACCACTTTTTCGCCTCGGCAACGGCGGCTTCCGACTGCTTTTCAAAGGCGGCTTCGCTTCCCGCCCCGAAGCCCAGCGGTGCGCTCTGCCCGGCGAGGAATCGTGCGCCGAGGTTGGAGGTCAGCAGGACGATGGTATTGCGGAAATCCGCCTTGCGGCCCATGGAGTCGGTCAGCTGGCCGTCCTCGAGCATCTGCAAGAGCACATTCTGAATATCCGGGTGCGCCTTTTCGATTTCGTCAAAGAGCACCACGCTGTAGGGGCGGCGGCGGACAGCCTCAGTGAGCTGACCGCCCTCGTCGTGGCCCAGATAGCCCGGAGGCGCACCCAGCAGACGCGCCACGGTGTGCTGCTCCTGATACTCCGACATATCGAACTTGAGCAGGGCTTTCTCGCTGCCGAACCAGCTCTCTGCCAGAGCCTTTGCCAGCGCAGTCTTACCGACACCGGTAGGCCCGAGGAAAAGCATCGCACCGATCGGCCGACCCGGCTCCCCCAGCCCGGTGCGGCTGCGCCGGATGGCCCCAGCCACGGCCTGTCTCTTAT
>ENA-OZGB01000002-OZGB01000002.1-human-gut-metagenome-genome-assembly--contig:-NODE-2-length-133320-cov-14.803594_pt1 | contig 133320 bp, 128 predicted proteins | sample MGYA00245113_ERZ653651 | MGnify/ENA primary metagenome ERZ653651 (study PRJEB26926, sample SAMN06165095) | human gut metagenome | biome: ENVO:00009003; feature: ENVO:2100002; material: ENVO:00002003... | reverse complement strand
CCAAGGCCTAAAGGGAGAAGTAGGTCCTGAGGGGAATGGATACCAAGGCTGGAAGACGAAACTTTATAACGACGGCCGCCATCAAATATGAAAAGAACAGAATCAAAACGGTTAGACTCGGAAAAGAGAGTACGTAGTTTATCACTTTCGCTAGAAAATTCTAATACTGAACACATAATGGATTAAGATTATAATGAAGCCACAAAGGTAGGAAGGAAAAGAGGGGAAAAAAACACGCACGAGGCCGAATGCTTACAACATATGTATCCCCTTGATTCATATCCGTTTCATAATAATGACCGTTACGGTATTCATTATTGGCAAAAGACTGAGTATGGCGCAAACCGAAACTCAAGGAATTTCCTTTAGAAAATTGCTTCTCATAAACAGCCTCCCCAATCAGAGAATATTTATCTCCCAATACATTATTATTAATATCAGTCAACAACTCATTCTGCAAACTTTCTTGATACAAACGGCGTGATTTTTCCTTATTATAAGTACCGACCACATTGAATACCAAAAGTTGCTTATTTTTCAATCCCTGTTGATAATAAAGATCCAACGAAGGACGAGACCAACTTTCTTTAGTACGGTCTATCATATCCACCTTATCATCAGAATCGGCAACATTAGTCAATACTCCTTGATAATTCCAATGCGGCTGGCTATTACTTCTCAAACGAAAAGTAGCACTGAACAATGAATTTTCGGTCTGCTGCAAATTATAATTCATACTTAAATTATTCATAAACATAGATCCGTGCCCCGGTTCACCTTCTTCTATACGATGTAATGTCGTTCCGTCCGCCAAATGGAATTCCTCTTCATTATCCCGGTACATACCATAGAAATCGCGAGGTCCCATGTAATACGAAACGCCAAACTCCGACTTCTTATGGTTCACTTTTCCAAAAACATTATATTCTCCCCACATGGCATTCATCCCCTGAGACAAATCCACTCCAAAGTTTCCCCCCGTTTCCGGACGGCGGACAATATAATCAAGCACTACCTCAGCATTACCATAACGTAAACCTGGATTGTCATGATACTCTATTCGAATAATGTCTGATGGCTGTAATGCCTTAATCTCTTCAACTTCTGCTTTCGCTCCATTAATACGAAGCTGAAGTTCTCCTCCCCCTAACACTCCTATCTCATTATTCATGGGGTTTATCTGAATACGGGGAAGCATCATCTGTTGCAACAGATTGACTCCATTTGTCGAAACCTTCATTTGCCGTTCAGAAGGAAAAATCAACTTACGATCCGAATGACTGATCTGTCCGGAAGCACTAACTGTTACACCTTCCATAGCCACAGCATCATCTTCCAACAAAATTTCCCCTAAATTTATATTCTGTTTAATTCCGTCTAATACAATGAATTGCGTACGATACCCCACACAGGATAGTGCCAATAAATAATTGCCTGCATAAACCTTATTCAGCAAGAAATCGCCTTTGCCATTCGTAGTAGTCCCTCCAACAAAAACCGAATCTGCTGTTTGTAAAACTACATTAACATATTCTGCTGCCTTTTTGCTTGTCGCGTCTTTCACAGTGCCCTTTATAATTATTTGTTGGGCAAAAACTCCTTGTACCATACTGACTACCAGTATGGCTATCATTACTATTTTTCTCATTTTAAATATTATGATTTTATTCTTTTTACAAGATGGCCTGTCCTGCTTAAAAGTTATTGTTTTACTGTTTAGACGCTAGAAGCTGAAAAAAAGTTGCACTTCCCTAAACTTTTTGCTTAAAAAAAGGTTATATTTGCAGAAAACCTGTTTCAATAATGAAAAAAATTCTTCTAACATTAGCACTTGCCTTTTGTTGTGCTGCAGGGCAAGGACAAACTACAGCCAAACCGGCAGATGTCAATATTCAAGAGTTAAATACAAAGTGGGCAAAATTCACTCAATATGCCGAACAAAAGCAAATAAATAAAGCGGTAGAAGAGGGAATACGGATAAGTACGCTCTTTACTCAAAACAGGCAATATAAAGAAGCCTTTGCCACTTGCCGACAAATGGATGCATTGATTTATTATAATGAGCAAGAAAAAAAATCACCCGAATACAAATTACGTTTCATGGTGGGTAAAGAACGCCTGCGTATGTATACGAATCTAAAAAATACAGAACAATGCAAGATACTATTGAAACAACTTCATTCCTATACAGACCAATTAAAATCAGACTCTTTACAAGAAGAGCTTCTAATGACGGAAGCCAATTATTATCAAACTTTCGGTATGACAGACAAAAGCTTGGAATGTTACAACATCTTATTCCAAAAGCGCTCTGCCGGTAAAGACGAAAAAGGAATAGACCAATGCTATAAAGACATGTTGGGATATGCCGAACGGAATAATAATGCCCCATTGGCTATTGCAATGAGAAAACTTTATACTTCATGGCAAGATTCCATAAAAGCAGTAAAAACAGCCAATGAACTAAACACACTGCAACAAAAATATGAAACCAGTCAAAAGACTTTGCAGGAAAAAGAAGACAAGATTACCACAAATCTAATTATTATCATTGCACTATGTGTGTTATCCGCCATATTGGCTGCCGGATTATTATTCTTAGCTACCCTGTTATTTAAACATATCCGCCAAGTAAAGAAATTGAAACATAGCCTGCAGATAGCGAATGAAAACAATGAGCAGAAGTCTAAATTTATCGGTAATATCAGCGCCCAAATTGAACCAAGTCTGAATACAATAGATGAAGCAACAAAGGAAACAATATCCACCCCAATATTACATGAAAACATCAAGGCACTGAAAGAATTAATGACAGCTATCCAGACGTATATTTCATTGGAAGAAACACGTGAAGAACATTATCCGCTAAAGGAACTGAACATAAATACATTGTGTGAAAGTATTATGGAAAAAGCGAAAATAAACTTCAAATCCGGAGTAGAAGCAGTGGTAAATGTTCCACGTGTAAATATTAAGACAAATGCAGAAGAATTGGAACGTATATTAAACCATTTATTGAACAATGCGGCAGAATATACGAAAAGTGGTAAGATTTCACTGGAATTCAAAAAACGAAGCGCCCATACACATCAATTCATACTAACTGATACAGGAACGGGAATTCCGGTTGAAGCACGTGAAAAACTGTTCAAGCCATTTGCAGAAATACGCGATTTAACGCAAGGAAACGGACTAGGGTTGCCTACCTGCAGCCTTATCGCTTATAAATTAAATGGTACACTGACTTTGGACACTGATTATAAAAAAGGAACTCGGTTTATACTGGAACTTCATGTATAATAGTGTACATTCTCACATATTAACACGGATTATTCATTTTGACAATCAATAAATTTGATGTAATCCATGTTAATATGTGATGATTCCTGTACCTCTCCGCTAGTGAGATTATAAATAATTAATGAGAAGAAAGAGACAACACATCCAATCCTGAAGGAATTTGGAATACCCTTAATCCAAATTCGGGAAGAACAGCCAACAAATGGTCAAAAACCTCTGCTTGCAAACGTTCGTATGGAATCCAGTCTTTATTGGCTGAGAAGAAATAAAGTTCTATGGGTAATCCTTGCGGCGTAGGTTGTAATTGACGCACCATCAAAATCAATTCTGTATTCACCCGAGGATTATGACGCAAATAATATTCCAGATAGTGACGAAATACATAAAGATTCACCTCCTCCTTTCCTGTCTTTTCAAAGCCTGACATCCAGACTTGTTTTTCAAATTTTTTCATTTGTTCCGGTGTACAGAAACGGACCGTATTCATATCTATATTAATAGAACGTTTCACTCTGCGTCCACCACTTTCCCTCATGCCACGCCAATTCTGAAACGAATCACTGACCAATGCATAAGGTGGGACTGTAGTTATAGTATTATCCCAATTGCGTACCTTTACAGTGGTAAGAGTCACTTCTATTACTGTACCGTCCGCTCCGTATTTCGGCATGGTAATCCAATCTCCCGGACGGAGCATATCATTGGCAGAAAGCTGGACTCCGGCTACCAGCCCCATAATCGTATCTTTGAAAACCAACATCAAGATAGCTGCAGAAGCACCCAATCCGGTAAGAATATTCACAGGATCTTTATCAATCAAGGTACTGACTATAATGATCACCCCTACACAAATCACAATCAGTTTTATCATCTGATATACCCCTTTCAGAGGATGATTCTTTAGTTTCTCATGTTCGCTTGAAATGGTATAGAGAGAAGTCAGAAAAGAACAAATCAACTTCATGGCTACAGCCGTGATATACACCCAGCATAGCTTCAGAATGAATGTCAAAGTCACAGGTTCATGCGGAAAAGCAAAAGGAAGCAATACATACAATATAATAGGTGGAATAAGATGACACATATTATCTAATACAGCATCATTGAATAAATAATCATCCCAAGTAGCCTGAGTCCTTGCCGTCAGTTTCTTTATAGTAGGAACTACTATTTTTCTACAAAAATAATCTGCCACAAAAGCAATGATCAGAATCCCTGCTATAATGACAATACGCTGAGTTATGCCCAGGCTTTCCTGATGCACTCCCATCTGTTTCAATAAATTAGTAAGATCGTTGTTGATTGTATCCATATTTTCCATGTGTTTGTCGCAAAGATACACAAATTCACCACAGATAACGCAAATCCATACAGTTTTTAAATCGAGTTGTCCGTATAAATCTGACCAATCTGTGGTGAAACCAAACAATTATTTTTTCTTAGTCAGCCATTTTTCCTGAATATGCTGCATCACTTCATACCAGTTAGGAATATAAATGGTAGCAAAAATTGTATTCACAGCCATACCGAACACCACTGCCGCACCCAGTGCCACACGGCTGCCTGCACCGGCTCCTGTGGCAAACAACAACGGCATCACACCCAGCACGAAAGTAAATGAAGTCATCAGGATAGGACGCAAGCGCACATGCCCTGCCTCGTATGCCGCCTCACGGATAGGATTGCCGGCCTTACGGTAATCACGGGCGAACTCCACAATCAAGATACCATTCTTCGCAGACAAGGCTATCAGCAGAATAATACCGATCTGGGTATAAATACTCACCGGAACCCCCATCACCCAGCAGCCCAACATCGCTCCCAAAATAGCAACCGGAAGCCCCATCACGGCAGCCACCGGACTTGTCCAGCTTTCATACTGTGCCGCCAGTACCAAATAGGCTACCAACAAGGCCATGATTAAAATAATTGTAGTAGTATTACCTGCCTGAGTTTCCTGATAGGCAACAGAGGTCCATTCATATCCAAACTCACCACCTAGCTGATTTTTAATCAAACTCCCCATAGCCTCTATCGCCTGTCCGGAACTACTGCCCGCAGCCGGCGTACAAGTAATGGAAGCAGCCGAATACATATTATACCGGTTTATCTGATCCATCCCCAGTTTTTGTTCTATCTGCGTAAAACTGCTGAAAGGCACCATCTCTCCCTTCGAATTGACCACACTCAGTTTTAACACATCATCAATCACTTTTTGGGCTTGTTCGCCAGCCTCCAATTTCACTTGGTAGATACGGCCGAATTCCACAAAATCATTTACATAAGCCTGCCCCATGTAATACCCTAATGTAGAAAAGACCTGATTCAACTGCAAACCCATCAACTGAACTTTATCCCGGTCTATATTCAAAAAATATTGAGGTACATCCGCTTGATACATACTGCTCATGGAAGCGACAGCCGGCTCATTATGATAATTAGCCAATAAAGCCTCAACCGCCTTTTGCAGTTCTTCCGGACCCAAAGACTTACGATCCTCCAGTTCGAGTTGTAAACCACCCGTATTGCCCATACCTGGAATAGCAGGAGGAATAATACCAAAGACTTGGGCTTCCTGTATCATGGCATATGCCTGTCCGTTAAAACGATTGACCACCGCTTGAGCGGTATGCTCTTTACCCGCACGCTCTTTCCAATTCTTCAGCACCACAAAATAGGTAGCCGCATTAGGCAACTGACCACCTCCCATGATACTGAATCCGTTTACGCCCAAATAAGTCTTCACTTCGGGATACTCTGACAAAATAGCATCAATCTGCTTACCCACCATCTGTGTACGCTCTAAAGAAGAAGCTGCCGGAAGCTGAATGGCAATCATAAAATATCCGTCATCTTCTTCAGGAATAAAGGTGCTGGGCCATTTTACAAACATCAGAATAGCAATGACTGAGATTACGATATAAGAACCGATAGCAATAACCGGCCGTGCCAACAACCATTTTACCGAAGCGTCATAAACCCGCTGCATCCAGTCATTCATCTTGTCAAACCAGAGGAACAAACGCGCTTTACGCGTCGGGGTGGGACGGAGCAACAGAGCGCAGACTGCCGGAGTCAAGGTCAATGAGTTGAAACCACTTATCACTGTAGAAGCCGCGATGGTCAAAGCAAACTGTTTATAAAGCTGCCCGGAAATACCGCTAATCAGCGTAGTAGGAATAAATACGGCAAGCAGTACCAGCACCACTCCGACAATAGGTCCGGTAATCTCCCCCATAGCCTGCTCGGTAGCGGCACGGGCGTCCAGCTTCCCTTCATCCAGAATACGGGTGGCATTTTCAGTCACCACTATGGCATCATCCACTACAATGGCTATAGCCAATATCAAGCCGAACAGTGTCAATGTATTGATGGAAAAGCCTAAAGCAGCCATTACCGCCAATGTTCCGATAAGGGACACAGGGATAGTAAGACAGGGGATAAGAACCGCCCGCCAGCTTTGCAGGAAAAAAAAGATAACCAGCACCACCAGAATAATCGCTTCCACAAAGGTCTTCATCACTTCATCAATGGAGTCGTGTACCACATCGGTAGTATCCAACGTCACATTGTATTTCACCCCGGCCGGAAATGTTTCAGCCAGTTCCGCCATACGGGCACGGACGTGTTTAGAAACATCCAGCGAATTACTTCCCGGCAACTGGTAAACAGCAATAGCAGCCGTAGGTTGCCCTTTCAAGCGGGAAACAACTCCATACCCGGCACTGCCCAACTCAATTTTTGCAACATCTTTCAGACGGAGCACTTTTCCCTGGTCTGCCACTCTCAATATGATGTCGCCGAACTCTTCGGGAGTAGAAAGACGTCCTTTTACATTCAGCGTATATTGAAAATCATTATCAGCCGAACTGCCGATGGGTTGTCCCACATAACCGGCAGACACTTCCATATTCTGACTTTGAATGGCAGCATAAACCTGCTGCGGGATAATATTGCGGATACGCATGGTTTCAGGATTCAGCCATACGCGCATGGAATAATCACCGGCTCCCATGACATCCACCGCTCCTACCCCTGGTACACGTGTCAACTGGTCTACCAGATTCAAATTGGCATAATTGGTCAGATAAAGGCCATCATAAATACTGTCACCACTCAGTGTAAGCATCATCACAATATTGGATGACTGCTTCTGCACCATCACTCCCTGTACCTTCACAGCTTCGGGTAAAGAATTCAATGCTACACTGACACGGTTTTGTACCATCACAGTTGCCATATCGATATCCGTTCCCACTTCGAAAGTCACTGTCAGCGAATAAGCGCCCGATGCAGAGGAATTGGAACTCATATACAACATTCCGTCCACACCGTTTACCTGCTGTTCAATGGGGATACCGACAGTTTGAGCTACAGTTTCAGCATTGGCACCCGGATATACCGCACTGACTTGCACGGTAGGAGGCGTAATATCGGGATATTGCGCCACGGGCAATATATTCAGGGTTACAAGTCCGGCCACCACGAATAACAAAGCCAGCACCGTGGCAAATATAGGCCGTTCTATGAAAAATTTTGAAAACATAAGGCTATTGAAGTTTATTGGTTTGTTCTATCGGTTTAATTTTCATGCCTTGACGCACTTTCAACAATGCCTTGGTGACATAACGTTCGGAAGGTGACAAGCCACTTTTTACAACACGCATATTATGATCCGCCAACTGCCCGACTTCAATATGCCGATAATTCACTATATCACTGTCATTCACTACATACAAATATTTACCCAACTGGTCTGTTCCGATAGAAGCATCATTAACCAACACTGCATTCCGCGCTTCACCGTATGGTAAGGTGACACTGACAAATAATCCGGGACGAAGCATCCCGTCAGGGTTATCCAATTCCGCACGCAAACGGAGAGTACCTGTAGTTAATGTCACATTGGGAGAAAGATAATCCAGTTTCGCTTTCCATGACTGTGCCCCGTCAGTTCCCAAACGCAAGGTTACAAAATGAGTTTCCGCAGGAATCTTGCTGGCAGCCTCCTGGGCCAGCTCGTATGTCAGATATTGGTTATCTGCAATATTAAAATAGGAATACATACGGTTATCCTTATAAACAGTAGCCAATTTAACCGGTTGCAAAGCACCACCAATATACGCCCCGACAGAATAAGCCGAAACATCAACCACTCCGTCACAAGGAGCCTTGACATAGCAATAACTCAAGTTGGTACGCGCAGTTTTCAAAGCTGCTTCAGCATTACTTACGGCAGCCTCACAAGCCGCCACATGACTTTCCGCCTGTAAATATTGTATACGGCTCACCGCATCACTTTTTATCGCTTCTTTCATACGTTGATAACTACTGACAGCATATTCAAGATTGGCTTTAGCCGTTTTTAATTCAGCTTCCGCTTGTTTCACTGAATTTTCATAAAGTGTCGGTTCTATAACGAACAATACCTGTCCCTGACGTACCCGGGAACCAGGTGCAAAATTCTTGGATTGTAAAGTTCCATTTACTCGTCCCACCAAATCTACAGTAGATTCCGCTTCCAGATAACCGGGATAATCTTTGGTCAGCGTCACATTTTCCACCAAAGGTTTCGCAACATCTACAGGCAATGCCTGCATTTCTGTCTGAGAAGGTTTATTTTTATCGCAGGCGGTCAACACACATACCGTCCATGCGAAAGCTATCATTATTTTTTTCATATCTTGGGTTAGGTTTTTATTATTTCTATAGTTCAACAGCTTTTCCGTCGCAGCCTACCAGCCTCCTCCCAATGCCTGATACATCTGGATCAGACAAAGCAATGAATATCCCTGTGCCTGCACCAATGAATTCTCGTATGACAGTAACGAACGCTGTGCATCCAATACATTTTGGAAAGGGCTCAGCCCCTGTTTATATAAGTCCAATGAAAGTTTAAATGCCTCTTTCCCCTGATTCAACATCTCACGACATGCTACAATCTGTTTGATGGAATTCTTATAACTACTCATGGCATTATCCACCTCCTGCACCGCTGTAAGAACCGTAGTATTGAACTGATTGATTGTTTCATCCAGTTGTGCACGCTGCAAGCGTACATTATTCGCACGCTGGCCACCATTAAAAATCGTCCAGCTCATAGAGGGAGCGATACTCCATGTCATACTGCTACGTCTAGTAAAATCTTTCATATCATGTGAAGCATAGCCGAAGGAACCGTTCAGAAAAAATGAAGGAAGCCAATCGGTCTTGGAAGCTCCCAACAAGGCTGCTTGTGCATTGACTTGACGTTCGGCAACCCGTACATCGGGACGTCGTAAAAGTAATTGTCCGGGAAGACCGACCCCTACCGGCTCTATATAATCGGGTAACGGTTTTCCCGTTTCCAGTGCAGCCGTCACATCCTGAGGATAAAGCCCGAGCAATACAGCCAACGCATTCATATATTGAATAATACCGGATTCTGTAGCAGGAATAGAAGCCAATGTACTATAATAAACCGATTTAGCCTGAGCCACATCCAGTTTGGAAGCCAGTCCGGTATTATAACGCACTTCAGTTATATCCACCACCGCCTTTTGAGATAAAGCATTGCGCTGTAACACACTGAGTTCCTGTTGGGCCTCACGCAAATTAAAATAGGCTGACGCCACTTCTGCACAAAGACTTACCATCGTCGCATTGTACTCTTCACGACTTGCCGCAAAATTTTCTTTCTGCGCTTTCACCCGTTGGCGGATGGAACCGAACACATCCACCTGCCAGCTCATATTAACCGTTGCATCATAATACCCCACTCTGGATTGAGGCTGTCCCGTACCGGTATTGCCACTAGTCTGTTGGCGGTTCCACCCGGCATCCAATGACAAAGCCGGATAATAGCCTCCTCTGGCTATCCTCAGATTCGCTTTCGCCATATCTATACGATTCAAGGCTGTAAGGACAGACGGATTCTGCCTGACAGCCACATGAATCAATGAATCCAGTGTGGCATCCTGAAATACAGTCCACCAATGGTCATCCACCGGAAGCAGTTGTTGAAACATCGCATCCTCTTCTTGCCAATGTTCCGGCAAGGGTACATTCAATAATTTTTCGGCCCGCTGCTGGGCATTCAGTGCCAAAGGAATGATTAAAAGGAGCCATACTCCCCATCTACGTATTTTCCTCATAAGTTTATCACATTAAAAAACATTAGGAAAACACATGAAACAATGTTTTGTTTAACCCTTTGACTTTCAAAAACAAGACAGCCTCTCCTTCTGAGAAGAAAAGGCTGCACCATACAATATGAAAAGAGAAGTTATTTCCCAAACATATTATTTATTAATGACATAGAACCGGTCAGCATACTTCCCAAGACATCCTGGTTGAATGCAATGGAATAGTTTCCGGGAGATAACTGTATATCCATTTGTACGATACCGTTTTTGCCGATTTTCTTCAATTCTTTAGCCTTTATATTATAATAGGCAAAACGGCGGAAACTTTGATACACATCACTCATCTCCACATCTACATGCTGCAATACAGAAGCGCCGCCTGCTACCGTAGGCAGCTCTAATGTCTTTCCATTATCCAACGTCAGGACACACTTACTGTCATTAGGAATTTCCACCTCATGCCCCGACCCGATAGTAACAGCCAGCGAATAACGTATGGTACTTTTATACTGAAATCCAGCGAGTGCCACATATACGTCCATATTATTGGAAACACCCAGATTCATACCCTCGCATACCACTGTACGCACTCCGGTCTGGTTGGTTTCATCATAAATTACCTTTTGTGCCATAGCTCCTATACCCAGAAGCAAAAAGGCGAATAAAAACAATACTTTCTTCATAATTCTTCAGTTATTATTTCATCATACAACAAAAACAAACTCATAATGATGACAATATTAACAAAAACTTTTCATACAACATATATCACAACGCATCATTTATACGTTTTTATCCGAACAAGCATAGAACTATAACCTTTCGCATCTCTTATTTCAATCTACTCTACCGATTCGATTCCAACGAATTGAATTTTGCTCTTCATCTTTTGAAAACCAAATCCATTGTACTACACCCACAATGAAATCATCAGGCACCAATCCCCAATGTCGTGAATCCAATGAATGGTGTATATTGTCTCCCAGCATAAAATAATAATCATGCTTAAACTGATAATTTGTGAAACGATGATTTCCTATAAAATATGCGCTATCTTTATAATCTATTTTCTGTTTAGTCTCCCATTCCATAACACTTCCATATTGGGTAGCAGTCAAACTATTTATCGGGATTTGATCACCTTTGCAAGGTATATAAAGAGGACCGAATTTTTCAGCAGTCCATCCTGACAGGTCATAGTAATTATGATCAAAAGAAAACGTAAGGCTATCCTCGGCTAAGGCAGATAATGTAGGCAGGATAATTGCCACAGTATCACCCGGAAGCCCCACACATCGTTTGGCATAATATTGCATGACATCAAAATGTATTCGATTCTTATATTGCCCGACTGGTGAATTAAAAATGAGAATATCATTTTTTCTTATCCGTCGTATTCCCGGAATACGTTTTATTGATATATGTTTGTTTTTTACCGCATTAAAAACATTAAATATCCTGCCGCCTGCTATCCATTTATTCACTATTACATAGTCACCTTTTATCAGAGTAGGATGCATGGATGCAGTAGGAATCCTGAACGAAGAAAAGGTCGTGATTTGTAACAGCAACCATATCAGAGCAAGTACACAACCATAAAATACAAAGTTTATTAAACGGTCTATCCATTTATTCTTTTCTTTTACCCTCTGGTTCATTCATCACCCTCCACCTCCGGCTTATTATTACAATCACGCAACTGTCCCATATACATCTCTTTTATCCGAGGATGATGCATAGGATTTCCTACTAATATCACTTTATTAGTATTGTCAAGCAAGAATGTCCTAAATTTATCATTCAGTGGAAACTTATTCAGTTTATTAAAGGTATCTTTCAGATCTATACATACAGGATAAATAAAATCTTCTGACTGTAATGTCATTATTAGTTCCTTCCTATTTCTAGGGTGGAAGAAAAAATAAAAGGATACATTCCTAGATGTGACAGAGTCTACCTCCGCTATAAAATTTATCCATTCCAATAATTGCAATTTGCAACTAAGGCATCCTAATGAATCTACATAAGTTACAATTTTATAATATGTTGAAGCATAAGGAAACTTATCTAATGTGTCTTTGCCTTGTATGGTAAAGACAGCTCTATCATGAAAGAGAATTTCTTTTCGAGTCCATTCTTTCATCAAAAAAGTCAACTGCTCCTTTTCTGTCCTTTTACACGAGAAGAAACAAAATACCCCAAAAGCCAACAACACATAAAGCAGGATTTTCATAATTTTGCTTTCAGGATATCATCCATCTCAAATATTTCAACATTACATTCCGATTCGCAATTTAACAAGTACAACTGAGGGGTATATTGAGAAAGAAGCACACTCATGCTTTGGTGTTCCAATGCGTACTTGCCTACCAGTTCACCATCGATGGAAAAACCCAGCAAAGTTTTAGGTATACAGGCTGAATAGTTTTCAAAGGCTTTATAGCATAACTCACCACTATAAGTCACAAAAACATATTTATCATTGGCTGTCAATCCATAAAATCCATCCAAGTTATTCTTCTTTCTTGCAAGATTTGCTTCATAGACATTGCAAACAGGCTCAACAAGCATTTTTTCCCACTTCAAAGTAACATCTTCCTCATCCGATATATCATACCGACAAAGATAACCAAAAAATCTAGATGCAAAATAAAAGCTGTTTTTGTATGAAACCATCTCCCCCTGCAACTGCATAAAATCATTTGCTTCAGTAGTCATTCCCCGCACCGGATGATTACCGAAACGCTTTATTTCTTTAAAATCCCTATCAAAGAGAATGAAAAACTCCTTACCCCCAGACAAAGTCGTCGCCACACTATAACCATTGGACAGTCGACAGAAACGGGTTGTAAAACAACCATCTTTTACTTTAATTTTTTCACTTCCTACATAACGGTAGTCAGCACCCTTTTCCTCCCGTGCATATAATAGGACAGTAGAAGGCAAATTAACAAAATATAAAGTATCGTCCCCCTCTGTTTTTCCAATAAATTCAGCGGCTATAAATTCTCCAGGCCCTTGTCCCCTGCTTCCAAAGCTACCCACTCTTTCGCCTGTCTGTTCCTCTAGAATCTGACAAATAGGTTCACCAGGAAGTTTACAACGTTGAACCATAAGAATTCCACAATCAAGAGAAGAGAATGCAACCAACTCATTGGACATAATTTCTTTATCATAATAAGAGCCATAGATCGGTTTGGCGGGAATAGATAAAAAGTCATTTCCTTTGTTACTGACACAGGAAATTAAAAAAAGGATGGTAACAATCGAATAATACAATTTTATTTTAATCATAATTTTAATACTCTTCAAGCGGGACAAAACAAATGCCTAACACCTATTTATTTTGTCCCGTATTACATAAATGCCTAATTACTCAGGAATGGTATATCGATTTACCCAATTCGCTTCCTCACTTGTTTCAATAATAACAGGTTCGCCCGGAGGACCTACAACGAGTTCATAACAACGTGAATTATGTTGATACATACAATCCTTCGTACCTAAAGTCAAGGCCTCCACATTTGACAAAGCTAAATCGGACAATTCTTCTTTGTTTTGAGAACCATACAAAACATAACTTCCACCAACTGCCAATGAGGCAATCAATGCCATTTTAAATGTTCTTTTCATAATATATTTTTTAAAGTTTGAAATAGGGATATCTTATGATGATTCAAAGAGGTATAATGAAAAAGATACCGTCTGTCCCTATCATCAGAAACAGACCGTCCACGAAGGCCATTTAGCTTGATTGTACTTGGAGGTGAATGTTTTCATAGTATCACTTTCTACAAAGAATATAAAAAGTTTCCACTTAAACAAACATTTCCGCTTTTATTCTACAATATAATTATCATAAAAACATTTGTATCCTCCTCGATTCATGCTCACACCTCACCTTTTTGTGCATATTTTCTCCTCATATCCTTTTGTTGCTCAAATTGTTTAAGTAAATTTGTCGCCAGAATATTACTAATACCAAATATATTAAAGTATATGAGTTTAAAAATTGTAGTACTGGCAAAACAAGTTCCCGACACACGCAATGTGGGGAAAGATGCCATGAACGCTGACGGTACTATCAACCGTGCGGCACTTCCGGCCATCTTCAATCCGGAAGACCTGAACGCCTTGGAACAGGCACTCAGACTGAAAGACACACATCCCGGTTCTACGGTAACTATCCTGACCATGGGTCCCGGACGCGCTGCCGAAATCATTCGTGAAGGTTTATACAGAGGAGCAGACAATGGATATTTATTGACCGACCGTGCTTTTGCCGGTGCTGACACGTTGGCCACTTCATACGCCATCGCTACGGCTATCCGCAAAATAGGCGAATGTGACCTGATTATCGGTGGCCGTCAAGCTATCGACGGTGATACCGCACAGGTAGGTCCGCAGGTAGCAGAAAAGCTGGGATTAAGCCAGATTACTTACACCGAAGAAATTCTAAACGTGGACGAAACTGCCCGCCGCATCACCGTAAAACGCCACATTGACGGAGGGGTAGAAACTGTGGAAGGTCCTCTGCCTATTGTACTGACTGTAAACGGAAGTGCAGCTCCCTGCCGTCCGCGCAATGCCAAATTGTTACAGAAATACAAACGCGCTCTCGGCGCACAGGAAAAAGCAGCCATCACTAAAGACGGTTCTGAACTGCCTTACGCTGAACTATATGAAAAATTCCCTTACCTGAATATCACTGAATGGAGTGTGGCCGATGTAGAAGGCGACACCAAGCAGTGCGGTCTGTCAGGCTCTCCCACCAAAGTGAAGAAGATTGAAAACATCGTCTTCCAGGCAAAAGAAAGCAAGACCATGACAGGAAGCGACCAGGATGTGGAAGGATTGATTGTCGAACTGTTAGCTAACCATACAATAGGATAACGATTATGAATAATGTATTTGTATATTGCGAGATTGAAGGCACAACAGTGGCCGATGTGAGTCTCGAACTTTTAACCAAAGGTCGTAAATTAGCTAATCAGTTAGGCTGCCAGCTTGAGGCAATCGCTGCCGGAACCGGCCTTGCAGGAATTGAAAAACAAGTATTGCCCTACGGAGTAGACAAACTTCATGTATTCGATGCTCCGGGTCTGTTCCCTTATACTTCACTGCCCCACACTTCCATTTTGGTGAATCTGTTCAAAGAGGAAAAACCACAAATCTGTCTGATGGGCGCTACTGTTATCGGCCGCGATCTGGGACCGCGTGTATCTTCCGCATTGACCAGCGGACTGACTGCCGACTGTACCCAGTTGGAAATCGGTACCCACGAAGACAAGAAGAACGGCATCACCTATGAAAATCTGTTGTATCAGATTCGTCCCGCCTTCGGTGGTAACATCGTTGCAACCATTGTCAACCCCGAGCACCGCCCACAGATGGCGACCGTTCGTGAGGGAGTGATGAAGAAAGAGATTCTGGATGAAAATTATAAGGGTGAAGTGGTGAACCACGACGTTGCCAAGTTTGTTCCTGAAACAGACTATGTAGTCAAAGTCATTGACCGTCACGTAGAAAAAGCCAAACATAACCTGAAAGGCGCACCTATCGTGATTGCCGGAGGCTATGGCATGGGATCTAAAGAAGGTTTTGACAAATTGTTCGAACTGGCCAAAGAACTTCACGCCGAAGTAGGTGCCAGCCGTGCAGCTGTCGATGCAGGTTATGCAGACCATGACCGTCAGATTGGCCAGACGGGTGTAACCGTCCGTCCCAAACTGTATATTGCTTGCGGTATCTCCGGACAAATCCAGCACATCGCAGGTATGCAGGATGCAGGTATCATCATCTCTGTAAACAGTGACCCGAACGCTCCGATCAACACCATTGCCGATTATGTGATTAACGGCACTGTGGAAGAAGTCGTTCCGAAATTGATTAAGTATTATAAAAAGAATTCAAAGTAGTCAGTAGTAGTCATAAGTAGTCAAAGTAGAAAAAAATGAAAAGTCAATCCTTTGAGCAACTGATTGTTTGGCAAAAGGCACATTCGTATGTATTGGCCATTTACAAAATAACCAAGCAATATCCCAAAGAGGAATTATTCTGCTTGGTTAACCAGATGCGCCGTGCAGCAGCCTCTATCACTGCAAATATAGCGGAAGGATATGCTAAAATCAGCTCAAAGGACAAACTGCGTTTCTATAACATTTCACAAGGTTCGTTGGAAGAAACACGCAATTTCATTATCCTGTCGAAAGATTTAGGATACATCACATTGCAAGACAAAGAACAATTAGGCATACAAGCGGCCGAAATCAGCCGCCTGCTAAACGCCTACTGCATAGCCTTGTTGAAAAATGTATCGCCACCCACTACTTAACTACCCTTAGCTACTATTAACCACTCTAACTACTAAAAATTATGGCAAACTTTTATACCGATATACCGGAACTCAAGTATCACTTGAACAATCCGATGATGGAGCGCATCTGCCAACTGAAAGAGCGCGACTATAGAGATAAAGACGAGTTCGACTATGCACCGCAGGATTATGCCGATGCCATGGACTCTTACGATAAAATTCTGGAAATCACAGGTGAGATTACAGGTGAAACCATCGCTCCCAATGCCGAAGGAGTGGACGAAGAAGGTCCTCACTGCGGAAACGGACGTGTGGAATATGCTTCAGGAACCAAACAAAACCTGGATGCGATGGTCAAAGCCGGACTGAACGGCATGACCATGCCCCGTCGTTTCGGTGGCTTGAACTTCCCCATCACCCCCTACACCATGTGCGCGGAAATTGTTGCCGCCGCCGATGCAGGTTTCGGAAACATCTGGTCTTTGCAAGACTGTATCGAAACGCTGTATGAATTCGGTAACGAAGACCAGCACAGCCGTTTCATTCCCCGTATTTGTGCAGGTGAAACCATGTCTATGGACTTGACCGAACCCGATGCCGGTTCCGACCTTCAGTCAGTAATGCTGAAAGCTACTTTCGATGAAGCCAACAACTGCTGGCGTCTGAACGGTGTGAAACGTTTCATCACTAACGGTGACGCTAATCTTCACCTGGTATTGGCACGTAGCGAAGAAGGAACCAAAGACGGACGTGGTTTGTCTATGTTCATCTATGACAAAAACGAAGGAGGTGTAGATGTACGCCGCATCGAAAATAAATTAGGTATCCACGGCTCTCCTACCTGCGAACTGGTTTACAAGAACGCGAAAGCCGAACTTTGCGGTGACCGTAAGCTCGGTTTGATAAAATACGTTATGGCATTGATGAATGGTGCGCGTCTGGGTATCGCTGCCCAGTCAGTAGGTTTGTCACAAGCTGCTTACAACGAAGGATTGGCATACGCCAAAGAACGTAAGCAGTTCGGAAAAGCCATCATCGATTTCCCGGCAGTATATGACATGCTGTCTATCATGAAAGCCAAACTGGATGCAGGCCGTGCATTGCTTTACCAGACTTCGCGCTATGTGGATATTTACAAAGCATTGGATGATATTGCCCGCGAACGCAAACTGACTCCTGAAGAACGTCAGGAACAAAAAGTCTACGCCAAGCTAGCAGACAGTTTTACTCCGCTTTCCAAGGGTATGAACTCTGAATATGCCAACCAGAATGCATACGATTGTATCCAGATTCACGGTGGTTCAGGTTTCATGATGGAATATGCTTGCCAGCGTATCTATCGCGATGCACGCATCACCAGCATTTACGAAGGAACGACCCAGTTGCAGACTGTAGCCGCTATCCGTTATGTAACCAACGGTTCTTATATCGCAACCTTGCGTAATTATGAAGCTATTCCTTGCAGTGAAGATATGCAACCGCTAATGGACCGCGTGAAAGAAATGGCCAACAAATTTGACGCATGCACCAATGCGGTAAAAGAGGCCCAGAATCAAGAGTTACTTGATTTCGTTGCACGCCGTCTTTATGAAATGGCTGCCGTATGTATCATGTCACATCTTCTTATCCAAGATGCGACAAAAGCACCTGAATTGTTCGCCAAGTCGGCCCATGTATATGTAAACTATGCAGAAGCTGAAATAGAAAAGCATTTCAATTTCATCCGTAAATTCAAAGCAGATGATTTAGCTGACTATCGTTTGTAAACTTCATTCCATTCTATAAAGGAGGTGTGTCGGAAGCAGTGCCAAACAAATCATTCGAGTATATGTGATTGAATTTCAGTAATATAAAAGAAATAACAAAAATACCAATAACAAAGTGGTAACATACCGATTGAAAATATCGTCTTAGCAAGAGCAAGAAGATGCGCTTATCAGACCAGCAAAAGTAGTGGATTCAACTTGATTTTTTGCCTTCCAAAAGAAAAAGTTGCAGCTATTTTTGCTGGTGCTTGTTTCTGGTCTTGCTCAGATATTCTCTCCTTGCTTGATTATACGGGCTGGAGTTTAAGAAATAAGTTTAGAGTATTCTTGTATATATAGTACAAGGAACGGAGTAAACCTCTTGAAGAATTGCTATTGCAATGAATGGTAGTTTATAAAAATAGGTTTAATGACATCTTGTATATATGGTACAAGGACTGAGTTAAACTTGTTGGCGTGACATTGCTTCTTGGGAAAGGTTTAAGAAGATAGGTTTTGTTGAAGTCTTGTATATATGGTACAAGGAATGGACTAAACCACTTTGCCTGTTGCACCAGCCTTTCTTTTTTGGAAGGCAAAACCTATTGCTCAGACTTTGACCTTGATGATTTCGGTTAGGTTTGTGGAATATTGGCCAGACTTGTGCTCACTCTTCAGATACCAGCGTTTGTCTGTGCCTTGGACTGCCACTTTCACGGTATTGAAACCATTCCGCTGGTTAATGGCATCGATGGCTGCTGCGAGGCGGGCTTGCTTGTCACGGTCGATTGAGTCGAACAGAACGGTCTGCACTGCCGTATCGGAAGTGATACCCCACACGATGACACCGGCTTTCTTGTAGTAGTATCTGCCATCATCACGCCATTCCGAGCGGAGTGCTTGGACGGCTACGGCTACCAACTCCAACTGGTCGTTGGTGGGCATGGGCAATGAAACAGTGTGGTTGATGGTATGGTTTGGCACATCGTTGCGGAAACGGCTGGTGTATGCAAAAACTGTCAGTTGGCTGCAACGGCTTTTTTGCTCCCGCAGTTTGCGGACGCATGAAGCTGCAAAGTTGGCTACCGCTTCTTCCACCACTCTCAACTCCGACAAACCATTGTCGGGGAAACTACGGCTGGTACAGATGCTTTGCTTTTCGGGTAGTTCGCTGATGTCAATACAATTTTCACCACGGAGTTCCTTCCATGTCCTTGTGCCTGTCACGGTAAGCAAACGCCTTACCCGGCTTTCACTCCACTGCGTGAAATCCCATGCAGTCTTGACCCCATAATACTCTAACTTTTTTGCCGAACGTCTGCCTATGCCCCATACATCGGCGATGTCAAAACCTTGCAATGCCTTGATGCGCTTTTCTTCGGTGTCAATCAGGCAGACACCCTCGTAGCCTTTGTATTTCTTTCCATACCTGCTTGCCACTTTTGCCAAGGTTTTGGTCGGGGCTATCCCAAGAGTCACAGGGATGCCTGTGCCCTTGCCAATGGTACGCACGATGCGTTTGCCGTAGTCACGCAAGGCTTCTCCACCGCCCATGCCTGTAAGGTCGATGAAAGCTTCATCGATGGAATACTGCGTCAATTCGGGCGTGAACTCCGAGATCAACATCATCACCCTGCGGCTCATGTCGCCATAGAGTGTGTAGTTGGAACTGAACACGGCAACCTTTTCACGCTCCAGCAACTCTTTGGCTTGGTAAAACGGCATACCCATTTCTATGCCCAACGCCTTTGCCTCGTTGCTACGGGCAATGATGCAACCGTCATTGTTCGACAGTACCACCACTGGCTGTGTGCGCAATCCCGGATTGAACACCCGTTCGCACGAGCAATAGAAGTTGTTGCAATCCACCAGACCGAACATGGCTCTCATTTCCTCCGATATTGGCGTTTGATGTTGTAGGTCAATACACCCCATACGATAAAATTGTTTTCCTCCGTCACCTTGATGGGCGGGTAGTCTTTGTTGGCAGGCATCAGCCACAGGCAACCGGCGTGTGGGTCGAATTTCACCCGCTTCAACGTGAATTCCCCATCAATGTAGGCCACCACGATGTCACCCTCTTGCGGGTCGATGGCCTTGTCAATCACCAGCAGGTCGCCATCGTCGATGCCGCAATCCTTCATCGAATCACCTACGGCACGGGCATAGAACGTGGTGGCGGGATGACGCACCAACTCGCGGTTCAGGTCGATGCTCTCCGTCATGTAGTCCTGTGCCGGTGAGGGAAAGCCTGCACGGATGCCACCATCGGCAAAGTCCAACGGCAGTTCGCTGCTCAGGTCGGCTGAATAAAGGATGAGCCTTACCCCGTCCTCCTTTTCTATTCCTGACTCGTAGTTGACTGTTTTATGTGAATTTTCCATATCCCTGTTTTCTTGTTGAATTACCATTCGCTTTGCAAAATTACCATTTTTATGCACGTGATTGTCCTTATTATACGAGTTTCCACACTTTTACGCCGGTTTATCTCCTTTTGTCGGCTTGCCTTTCGCCAAATGCGACCGGGCCTCTTTCCCGATAAGTGGCCATGCACTTAGCCTCCTTCGTATCTTGGACTTGGGTTGATGGGCATCCTTCCTTCATTTTTTCACCGCAGCTTCGGAACAGTACACGCACAGCCGTTCTGTCCACATTTCCTATTCGTCAGTCTTGTCTTCGGGCATATCCTCTCCAATGGTAGAGCGGCCTTTTTCTGGCAATATTGGTATCGCTTCCATCCTTGCGGCTTCCACAATGAAAGCGGTGGTTGGAATCGTTGTTTCATCCTTGGCCCGTTGCATAGCCATCGGAACGGGCTTGTTTCTTTTGGCAGGCAGATTATTGGCATCCTTCACCACGACCTGTGACTGAATTTCCGTGTTGCTTCTTGCATGGCCGTGCGTTTACCGAAGCCACAATATTTTTCCATGATGCAAAGATATAATGCAGCACCGTCGTGGACGGTTACGGGACACTGTCGTTCTGACCAATGGCGTGCCCCGGAAATCTTCCGACATTTTCCGCCCCGCATAAAATGTTGCGTATTTGCCGTGCCGCCCTTGGTGCTGCCCTATGCCTGCAATATCTTCTTGCATCCGTAAAAATTAATTGTTCAACTTCTAAAAACTTACAGTCATGAAGCAAGTAGAAAATTCTTTCGTCATCACAGGTTTTGTAGCAAAGGACGCTGAAATCCGCACGTTCACCAACAACGATGTAGCCCGTTTCCCGATGGCAATCGGCCGCAAGGAAACCAAGGACAACGCCACCAACCGCGTGTCCGCCTTCATCAACGTGGAAGCCTGGCGCAAGAGCGGCAGCGCATCGTTCGAGTTGCTGAAAAAAGGTACGCTGCTCACCATCGAGGGCTATTTGAAGCCCGAAGAGTGGACCGACAAGAACGGTACCAAGCAGAACGGCATCAAGTTCGTGGCCAAGAAGTTCTACGAAGCGGTGGAGAAACCGGAGAAGGCCGAGAAGCCCCAACCCAAGACCCGCGCCAAGAAACAGAAGGAGGCAGCATAGACCTCTTCCATCTCCGGAAAGAGCGGCTTCGGCCGCTTTTTTTGTGCTCAATGCACTTGGTGACTTGTCCCTCTTAAAAATGACCTGCCGCCTGTTATACCATTACCCGCCTTGTTATACCGGCTATTCCTTATCCCGCCTCCTGCCGAAACCGTTTGGTTTTACTGATGCAAAGGTCGGCCATCGCGCCTGATGGCGGCGGCTTGAAGTGGATTTCTTGCAAATTCTTCCTCCTTGCGGAGCGTAATTGGCAACAAAAGCCGCCGCATGAGGCTTTCCCGATAGCCGAGCCGCCGCATCGATAAAACCCCAAATCGGTCACGTCAAGAAGAACCGATGACAGGGGAAGTTTAACATCAAATAAATACGCTAATATGTACGATTACGACAACAGAGAAGAATTTGAGGATTACGGCAAGCATTGCTGGTTGTTGACCCCGTGGAAAGGCTACCGTTCGGCAACCATAGTCGGACAGACCGACAAGGGCTATATCGTCCAAGTGAGCAGCGGAGCGGAGATAGTGGTTTATCCCGACGAGATAGAGATTGACTAACCTCAAAGCATACCCATATGGAAAAGACAACCGAAAAGATACCGACATGGAGCCTGTGCTACCTTGGCAATGGCGATGCAAGCGGACTGACAGATGAAGAACTACAAACCATTGACCGCTGGTACAAGGACATGGGCGTACAAGTAGTTTCACCCGTCATGGACGATGAATGCAACCTGCAACCCTATTTTTCACATTACCCGACTTTCGGCTTGCCGGCAGAGGTAGTGGACTGTGACATACTTTACAAACCAATAGAAACCATCAAACAATGACTGACATGAAAGGAACAGAACTATTCAAACAGGCCATCAAGTCCTATTTGGACGAAAGAGCCAAAACGGACGAGCTTTTTGCCCATTCCTACGCAAGAGAGGGTAAGAACATAGACGATTGCATCACGTTCATACTCAACCAAGCCAAAGCACTTTCCAATGAGGGCTGTGTGGGTATGAGTGACAATGAGGTGTATTCGCTTGCTTGTCATTACTTTGATGAAGATAACATCGAAATCGGCAAACCCATTAACTGTGGTGTGATAGTCAACAGGCACATTGAACTGACCGAGGAAGAAAAAGCCGAGGCACGGCAGAGAGCCATCAGCCAATACCAAGCTGAGGAACTGCGTAAGATGCAGCAACGCAAGAGCAAGCCGGCTGCAAAGCCACAGGAAACCAAACATACAGAACCTAACTTATTCGGCTTTTAACGATGAAACCACGCAACAAATTCGAGAAAGCGGTGCTTGCCCAAAGCGGCAAGCTCCGCCCCTTGACCAAGGCACAGCTTGCTTGGGCATTCCGTGAATGCGTCAGCCATTTTGCGCACCGACTGCCCAAGGGTCGGACAACCTGCATGGACTGCGGCCATGAATGGGTAAGGGAAAAAGCGACAGGGTATTGTGTCTGCCCGAAGTGCCACGCAAAGCTGGAGGTCAATAATACACTTGTCCGCAAAGTACGGCAAAAGAGTTATTTCACCCTGCTTGACAAGTGTGGAGAGTATCAGACCCTGCGAATGTTCCTGCTTGTGGTGGAAATGGAGAAAGGCTGCAAGGTTCACCCATACGCTTTAGAAATCGGACAATATTGGTGGAACGACAAAGGCAAGCAAACGCTTGTAGCCATACAGCGCACAATGGGTCGGTATTTGGATAGTTTCTGCTTTGGCTCTCCAATGGCAATTCGGGAAGATAAAAAAGATGTATTCCGATACCTTGCAACATTTGACACCTATCCAAAATACACTATCATTGATACGTTGCAGAGAAATGGCTTTGACGGTAACCTGCACGGCATAGCACCTGCAAGGCTTATCACTGCTTTGCTCACTGACCCGAAAGCGGAAACCTTGATGAAAGCCGGGCAATACCCGTTGTTGCGCCATTACTTGCGCTCAACTATATGTTTGGACGAATATTGGCCATCGGTGAAAATCTGCCAGCGTAACAGCTACACCATACCCGACGGCTCGATGTGGTGCGACACCATCGACTTATTGAGGAGGATGGGCAAGGACATTCACAGTCCGAAATATGTTTGCCCTGCCGATTTGAAAGCAGAACACGACAAGTTGGTGGAACTGCGTAACCGCAAGGAGGAGCGTGACCGTCTGGCATTGCGCCGAAAGGAAGCCTCCCAATACGAGAAAGACTACCTGTTGCAGAAAGGCAAGTTCTTCGGCATCATCATCACGGACGGCACACTGAATGTCAGAGTGTTGGAGAGCGTTGCCGAAATTGCGGAAGAGGGTACACTGATGCACCACTGCGTATTTGCCAATGCCTACTACCGCAAGGAGAACTCGCTGATATTGTCGGCTACCATTGGTGGCAAGCGCATTGAAACAGTGGAAGTGGACTTGAAAAAACTTTGCGTGGTGCAGAGCCGTGGCGTATGCAACCAAAACACTGAATACCACGACCGCATTGTCAACCTTGTAAACAGTAATATGAATATGATTAGGCAGCGGATAAAAACTTAATCGCCATCAGACAAGGCACATATTGGGTACAGTACAATACCCGGTGTGCCTTGCTTTCCCTGCTGTTTTCCTGTTGTACCATTACATTACACTTATAGACCGCACCAACCATTTATATATACAATCAAGCATGATGGGTGGATTTCCACCCTTTGACTAAATCGTAGTTTTCCGTCTTTCTGCTTTTGAGACAGGCCTATAGAAAGAGCCTCATTTTATGATGTATCGCCTATTGAGATAATCCATCCATTGATTAAGGTTGGGGATTTTCGTGACATTAAGGCATTCCTGCATCATATGAAACAAATCCTCGTAAGTAAGATGTCTGAATGTTTCCAGCCCTGATGGCGTCAACATGGACTCATATTCTGACCATATTCCTGAAAAATGTCCATTGCCTTTCGGATAGATAGTCAGACTCGTAAATTCAGACAATATATCGTCACACAAGCCCAGCACCATTGATGCCCCAAGTATATGGTTGCGCCATATCTGGCGATATTGATTGGCTACCACATGGTGTGTCATCCCTTCTGCATCTTCAAACGGCACATCTCCAATATGTTTCTCCTTGAACCAGCCACAATCAGTGCTCGGCTTTCTGTAATTGTCTGCTAAATGGATGCCTGTCTCATTATGCGTTTCATTCCATTCTTTCGTCCCACGCTTTATAGGATACTCCTTTTCGGTATATTTCACCTCAATGCCTATCCCGCCTTTCTGTCCGGACTTGTTGTCGTATTCCACAAAAACATCGAATGAAGTTCCGTCGTGCAAACCTCCAGGATTGTATTCAATCAATATCTTGCCTATGCCCGCTATCTTATTCTTACCCAATATCCTATTGAACAACATGGCCGCGCCATCCAAGTCATACCGCATCGGGTAAAACAAATTATAAGGAATATGTTCGCTCCGCAATAGGTTCGTGACCATCTGCCCTTTCGATGGGAATTCCATTTGATTGATGATTTCAGTGATTTCGTGGCGGAAACCGCTGAAGAATATGCGGTAGTCACCGTTTTCATCCACGGCATCTTTCCATAAAAGCGAACTCCTTACACCTATTCTATACTCCTTGCCGTTACGTTTCATGAAACGAACAGGAAATCTGTCTGCGGGAACATTGATTTCGTGGTCGTTCACTTTGAAATCTATCTGGTGCTGGCGGGCTGCGTCTTTAAACTCCTGATGTGTCATTGCATAATGAATTATTTCTGCAAAAATAATATTTTCTGCTGATATACATACATTTATATTTAACACTTCCTTCCTCTTATACCCATCTTCGATGCCGGCGGCTTGCCTTATATCATAGGAAAGACGGATTGTGCCGCAAGCCATGCCGCTGTAAACGGCGGCGAGGCTTCCGCGTCATGGGCAAGTTCCTTTTTTGTTTGCCCGGCAATCCGTCTTTGTCTTTTGGCAAGCCTTTCCTGTTATATCCCCTTTTTATGGCCATGCCGGACCTTTTTTAATGCCCATTATCCTGTTATGACCGGACAGAATCCAAAAATAAATCTGCTTGTCCATTTATAGCTGACCGCCTTCCTTTTCTATCTATTCCACACGGAATTATTGCATTCTGCCATTCGATGCCCTGCCGCGGGTATTTTGCTGCAAAATAAATGTGGCGCGTCTTGTCGTTGCAAACCGTCCTTGGCAGAAATCTTCCTTGGCGCTTCACTTCAAGCGTATTTCCGCAGTCCGGTTTGCCGAAAAGCCATTCCGCCCCATTCCCGGATGCAGAAAAATACCCCGCAGCAGGCCACCGAAGAAAGGCCGAGAGCAGGGAAAGAACAAAATCTGTCAAATATGAAGACTATGAATTACAACAAATTGCAAGCATTGGAAGCAAACACGGCAGCCATCGCAACAGCCTACCAAGTGCGGAACGAGAAAAGGACGGCGACAGCAGCCGAGCGAGAAACCCTTTCCCTGTATTCAGGCTTCGGGGGTATCAAAGAGGTACTGGACTTGGGAACAAACAAGCCCATGCCCGAAAAGATGAAACAGGCTTTAGACCATCTTGTGCGCATACTGCAATCCGTAGCGCAGGGCGATGAAACGCTATACAGGGAGCTTGTGGATAGCATAAAGGCATCCGTCCTCACCGCTTTCTATACCCCGAAAATTCTCATTGAAGCAGTGGCCGACCAAATACAAGCCACGTTCCAATCCCACGGTTTGCCAATGAAATCCTTTCTTGAGCCATCGGCTGGAATTGGCGGTTTTCTGCCAGTGGCAATGCCCGACACTTGCAAGGCGGCGTTTGAAAAGGACTTGGCGACAGGGCTTGTGCTTTCAGCCTTGCACCCCGATGCAAAGACTGTCATTAACGGCTTTGAAACCATCGACACACAGGAGTTGGAAAACGACAAGTTCGATGTGATAGCGTCCAACATACCTTTCGGCACGATAAACGTGTTCGATGCGGACTTTGAGCGCAGGGGAACACCTTACAAGCAATCCCTCAAAGCCATTCACAACTATTTCTTCATCAAGGCGATGGAGTTGCTGAGTGAGGGCGGCTTGCTGGCTTTCGTCACGTCAAGGGGCGTGGCTGACAGCCCATCCAATCGCTTTGTGCGTGACTATCTGGTGCATCACGCCCATATCATCACCGCCTTGCGCTTGCCCGACACGCTTTTCATGCAGACCGGCGGCATCGAGGTGGGCAGCGACCTTATCATCTTGCAAAAGGACAGCCACAAGCATGGCCTCACCGCAAGGGAACGCCTGTTTTTGGAAACGTGCAGGGAGCGCACTCCGCAAGGCTTGGAAACGGAATATGCAAACAAGGCATTCTCTTTGCCGCAAAGCACGTTATCCACAGGCACGGCCATCGGCACAAACCAATTCGGCAAGTCGGTGCGCAAGTACGAGTGGAACGGCACAGAAGAAGCCATGCTACAACGGCTTACCGAGATATTGAGAGCCAATTTCACCCACTATTTCAAGACCTCCCTGTTTGGTGGGCAAAAGCAAGCGCAGTCACAACGGGGAGCAATACTATCCCTCTTTGACCTTTTCGGGGAAGCCACGGCAGCGGCACAGTACAAGCCAAACACAGGAAAACGACCCTACACGGACGAAATGCCCGGTTGGATGAAAGACGGTGCGTTGGTGCTGTTTGAGGGTCAGCTTGGCACTATCCAGAGCAGACGGGCCGACCGTTTTTCTGAAATGGCCGCATGGTTTAATCCGATAAAAGTCAACGGTGCAGACATGGAACGGGTAAAGGACTATCTTCCTGTACGAAAGGCTTACTTTGAATTGTCGGAGAGCGAAGCGGAAACAAGGGAAGAGCAACCCTTGCTCCGTGAGCGGCTGAACAAGGCATACGATGCGTTTACAGCCAAATGGGGCGACTTTCATGCAAACGGCAACAAGGAACTGGTGACGCTTGACAGCTTGGGATTGGAGGTGTATTCCATCGAAATGCAAGCTCATGGCGAAGTGGTGAAAGCCGACATCATGCGCGAGCCTGTGGCTTTCAAGAAGATAGATATGTCTGTACGCCTTACCCCGATGGAAGCGTTGGCAAGCAGCTTGAACTATTACGGCAAGGTGGATATGGATTACCTCGCCCAAACCACAGGCAGTAGCGAGAACGAAGTGATAGATGCGTTGGAGGGCGAAATGTTCTACAACCCCGAAACAGACTGTTGGGAAGAAAAAGGGCGCATACTTGCCGGAAACGTGATAGAAAAATGCAAATTGTTCGCCGGACATATCCACGGCCTTGCAGGACAGGCAAGGGGCTGGACTGAAAAGACGGTAAGGGCGTTGGAAGATGTCACGCCCGAACTGATACCTTATGAGGAGCTTGACTTCAATATGGGCGAACGGTGGATTCCGACCGAGGTCTATGCCGACTTTGCCGAGCATTTGTTTGGGGTCAAGGCCGATGTGATGTACTTTGAGGTGAACGACACTTATGTAATATCCTTGCATGGTTATTCCCCTGCCGCATACAACCTCTACTGTTCGCACGGCTACACAGGCGAGAAACTGTTTGCCCATGCCTTGCACGACACGGTTCCCGAAATCAAGAAAGAAGTAAGGCGTGGCGATGAGTGGGTGAAAGTGCCCGATGAAGAAGCCATGCAGGAGGTGGCGGGCAAGATACAGGAAATACGCGGCAAGTTCAACACTTGGCTTGACAGCCAGCCGATTGCCGTCCGTGACGAGTTGGTGAGGCTCTACAACGAGCGTTTCAACTGCTATGTGCGTCCGTCCTACGATGGCTCGGCGCAGACATTCCCCGGACTTTCTTTTGAGCAATTCCCATATAAAGAACTTTACCGCTCACAGAAAGACGCTGTTTGGATGATTAAGCAGAACGGCGGCGGCGTGTGCTGGCACGAGGTCGGCGCAGGGAAAACGATGGTGATGTGCGTGGCGGCCTACGAAATGAAACGCTTGGGCTTGGTGCAGAAGCCTTTGATAATAGGGCTGAAAGCCAATGTGCATGAGATAGCCGAGTGTTTCAGAAAGGCATATCCTTTTGCCAAGCTGCTCTATCCGGGTAAGGAAGATTTCACTCCAGCCAGCCGTGAGGAACTTTTCAGCAAAATCAAGAACAATAATTGGGATTGCATCATTCTGACACATGACCAGTTTGCCAAGATACCGCAGTCCGAACAAACCATGCTGCGCATCATGCAGCAGGAGCTTGACGATGTGGAACGCTCCCTGCAAGTGTTGGAGGAGAGCGGCATGGCATGGCGAAACCGCCGTATGCAGAAGGGATTGGAAAGACGGCAGGAAAACCTTAAAGCCGACCTTCAATCAGTGAGAAAACGCATCGAGGAAAAGAAAGACAACGGCATAGACTTCCATACAATGGGCATAGACCACATATTTGTAGATGAGTGCCACTACTTCAAGAACTTGATGTTCCAGACACGCCACACAAGGGTGGCTGGTATCGGCAACAACCAAGGTTCTCAAAGAGCCATGAATTTACTGATTGCCATCCGTGACATACAGGAGCGCACAGGCAAGGACTTGGGGGCTACGTTCCTTTCAGGTACGGTGGTCGTGAATGCCCTGACCGAATTATATGTGCTTTTCAAGTATTTGCGCCCTAAGGAACTTGCCAAGCAACGGGTAAGCTGTTTTGACGCATGGGCGGCTATCTTTACCAAGAAAACGACCGACTACGAATTGAACGTGACAGGCTCCATCAAGCGAAAAGAACGGTTTAGAACTTACATCAAAGTACCCGAATTGGCGGCTTTCCTGCGTGAGATAACGGACTACCGCACGGCAGAAATGATAAATCTCGACATTCCCGAAAAGAACGTGCGTTTCCTCTCGGACAAGCCGACTATGGAACAGGAAGCGATGATTGAACGGTTGGTGCGTTTTGCCAACAGCGGTGAATGGTCAGACTTGGGCTTGGAAATCCCTGCACCCGAACACATGGACAAAGCGAAGATGCTAATCGCTACCAATGTGGCACGGAAGATGGCGTTGGATATGCGCCTGTTGGGCAGTCAGTTCAGCGATGACCCTGCCAACAAAGCCTCACGTTGCGCACAGACCATCTATGAGTATTATGTGAAATCAAACGCCCACCGTGGCACACAGTTCGTGTTCAGCGACCTTTCCACCTATAAGCCGAACGAGTGGAACATCTGCCAAGACATCAAGGACAAGCTGGTGGCGATGGGCATACCTGCAAACGAAATCCAGTTCATCCAGACCTCCAAGACTGAAAAGGCGAGGAAGAAGATTTTTGAGGGCATGAACAACGGCACTATCCGTGTGCTGTTCGGGTCAACCTCCATGTTGGGAACAGGTGTCAACGCCCAACAGCGGGCGGTGGCGGTGCATCATTTAGAGATTCCCTGGGTGCGACATGAAGTCGCATAGATAATTGTTGGAATGATACTTACGGGTATCAGCTTTAACCCGCTGTTCCGTCAGCGGTAGCCTACCGACCGATGCACCTTAATGTTGTATTAAGCGGTCGGGACGAAGTACACTTTCGCAAGACAAGACAGAACCGTGAGGGGAAGTCAAGTACGGTTAGTATCATACCGTAGAGTGGCGAGGCTGGATAGTATGGTTAGCGCAAGCGAACTGTTAGTAAACTTCGTAATGTCACGAAAGAGTGTAAGATACTGGCACACTCTACCCAAAAGGGAAGCGGTCGGTTAATCCTCTCCATGGTAGGATTACACGGATATAAGCACCGCCGGAGGATGAGACAGAACCTAACCTATCCGTTAGTTATCTATGTGGAACATGGTAAGCCTGTATATCTCCTGTCATGTAAAAATGACAGGTAAGCTGACAGCAATGAAAGCCGAATGGTGTGCAGGTATAAGATAACAGAAAAAGCGAATGCCGTTCTGTAATGGAGCGGATACGGATTGAACCGACATCACGGGCTGATGTGGGCGACATCATCCGACACGAAAGTGGGCAGACTTCTGTGACGACATTAGGTAGGCAATCAAACCGAATGTTGTCAAATGGTGATTCTTTACAATTAACTTTTAGAACTTTCAAAAGGAGGAAAGCAAATGAACGAAAACAAGACATCGTGTGCGCCTGCTGACAATCAGCAAACACTTTGGGACAGAATAGACTGGACTAAAGCGGAGTTGGCTGTCAGAAAGCTACAAGCACGAATTGTAAAGGCTCAGAAGGAAGGCAGATACAACAAGGTGAAAGCCTTGCAGTGGACGCTGACCCACTCTTTTTACGCAAAAGCCTTAGCCGTAAAGAGAGTTACTTCTAACGGAGGTGGCAACACCCCCGGAGTGGACATGGAAACATGGGAGAAACCCGAAGCAAAAACACAAGCGATAAGCGAACTCAAACGCAGAGGCTACCAGCCGAAGCCATTGAGAAGAGTCCACATCAAAAAGAGTAATGGCAAACTGCGACCGTTGGGAATACCGACAATGAAAGACAGAGTCATGCAAGCACTCTACCTTATGGCATTAGAACCAGTGTCGGAAACAACAGCCGACTCACGTTCATACGGTTTCCGCAAGGAACGCCGCTGTATGGACGCGGTAATGCAATGCCATAACATTCTCCGAAAAGGCTATTCTCCCGAATGGATTCTGGAGGGTGACATAAAGGGGTGCTTCGACCATATCAGCCATGAATGGCTGCTTGCCAACATCCCTATGGACAAGGCAATACTCCGAAAATGGTTGAAATGCGGCTATATCTTCAACAAACAGATGTTCCCGACAGAGGAGGGAACGCCACAAGGCGGCATTATCTCTCCCACGCTTGCCAATATGACATTGGACGGATTGCAGAAAGTCCTTGCAGAGAAATATAAACGAGTTAGAATCAAAGGTAAGTTATATTCGCCAATGGTGAATCTTGTCCGTTACGCTGATGACTTTATAATTACCTGCGAGAACCGTGAAACACTTGAAAAGGAAATCAAGCCATTGGTAGCCGACTTTATGTCTGAAAGAGGTCTGACCTTATCAGAAGAAAAGACGGTGATAACCAATATCCGTGACGGTTTCGATTTTCTCGGTTTCAACATCCGCAAATTCGGCAATGAAATATTGACCAAGCCGACCAAGAAAGCCGAAAAACGCTTTATGGAGAATATCCGTAAGGTGACAAAAGGTCATAAGGGTTGCAAGCAGGAATCATTAATCAGGATGTTGAATGCTAAAATTCGAGGATGGGGAGCATATTATCAGCATGGGGCGACACGTGATTCTTTTCACAGAATCGACCATCAGATATTTCTCGCCTTGTGGCAATGGGCTAAACGCCGTCATTCCAAGAAAGGGAAACAGTGGATAAAAGACCGCTATTGGCACAATATCCGAGGGAACAGCTGGACTTTTGCGGCTAAGTTCAAGAAATCAAACGGCAAAGAAGACCAACTTACCTTGTTGAAACTGGCATCTTCGTTTCCTTTTCTGCAATATACGCAGATAAAGGGGGACATGAATCCGTTTGACGCAGACTGCCGCCTGTACTTCAATAAAAGAATGAAGTCAAAGATGCTTGTGACGCTGAAAGGACGTAAATCCCTGCTTTACCTATGGGAAAAGCAAGGTCGGAAATGTCCGATATGTGGTGAACCGATTGACACGCATAAGGCATGGAATGTAATGCCGACCGTACAAGACGGACGGAAATGCAATCTGTTGGTTCATGATGAATGTTTCAAATTATCCCGTAAAAACAATGGAAACAAGAAGTAGGATGAGCCGGTCTCTGCACACGAACAGAGACTTTGAAAAGCTTGAGCCGTATGAGGGGAAACCCTCACGTACGGTTCTGAGGGGGGAAGAGGGCAGTAATGCCCTTGACCTACCCGATCGCCCAGCCGACTTGGAGCAGCGCAACGGTCGGGCGGTGCGCAAAGGCAACACCGTGAAGCTGTGGGGCGGCAACAAGGTTGACATCATCATCTATGGCACGGAAAAGACCTTGGACGCTTACAAGTTCAACCTCTTGCGCAACAAACAGCTTTTCATCAACCAAATCAACAATGGCACAATCGCAGTGCGCCGCATAGACGAGGACGGCATGGACGAGGACACAGGCATGAATTTCGCCGAGTTCGTGGCCATCCTTTCGGGCAACACCGACCTTTTGGAAAAGGCGAAACTTGACAACAAAATTATGCAGTTGGAAAAGGAACAAGCGGCTTTCAACAAGGAGCGTTACCGTGTGGAGCGCAAGGTTGGGGGCAACCGCCAAGAGATAGACACCTGCAAACGCAACATCGGGCGCATGACAAAAGATTGGGAGTATTTCAACACGCATAAGGAAGATTGCGCCATTGAAATAAACGGTGATACCCAACTGACAGCCGAGGAAAGAGGGCGAGCCTTGCATACACTGTCAAGGAAACACCGTGGCGACTTTACGCCCATCGGCTGTTACAATGGCTTGCGGTTGTTGGTACGCAGCGAGTACCGTCTTGACGGCAGCTTTGACCGCAACACTTTTTTCGTGGAGGGCAAGAGCGGCTTGAAATACAAGTGCGGTATGTCCGGCTCATTGCCACCGAGTTTTGCGGCGGCTGCGGTGTTCCCACAGACCACCTTGGAAAACATACCCAAGCTGATGGGACGCCAAGCCGAGCGGCAAAAACATTTGGAGGAAGAAATCATCACCTTGCAACAAGTGATGGCAAAGCAATGGGGCAAGGAAGAAGAACTGAAACGGCTCAAACAGGAGTGTAAGGAGTTGCAGGAGCGCATCAACCGCACCCTTGAAGAAGCGGAACGCCCAACCGTACCGACACCCGGCACCGAGCCGGTGACAGTACCGGCGGCATAGGCATCATTCATATTTGACACCCTTCCCCTGCTTTGTTGAGAAACACGGCAGGGGATTTTTCCATTTGCCAAAGCAAGGTCTTTGTTTGCAACCCAAGCCGACGGGCAGACAAGCTGCCCTATACCTATTATATATAGGTGCGCAGTCGCAACCATACCTGCGGTTCCCGCCACTTCTATCTTTCCCTGCCTTTATACAGGATTGCGCTATCTGCCTTTTATACCAGACATACCCGGCTTCCCCGACCCGGAATAATCAGCGGAAGCCTGTCCTTGCGCACGTCTGTCCATTGGTCAGACCCACACAAGGAGGGCAGACGGATGCACGTTGTCCTTGGCTGGCACACAGGAACTTCAGCCTTGCTGAAACAACCTCGTATGCCTGCCCACTGCCAACAAGCGTCCTCTTTTGTCTGCCCGGCAGGCGATTGTTTGACCCACCCGAAGCCGGAATACTGTTATAGTCCAGTTTTATCAACGAATCCCTTTATACAACGCTCCACCTTTTATACCGGTCTGATGCCTCTGTACTTCCTGAGCCAGCTTCGGGTTATTTCCCTGCAAAACTAACAGGCCGTGTCCAAGCCTTGCAAATCCGGCAAGCCACCACGGGTGGTTGCGGAAATCTTCCTTTCTGTTGCACGGAAAGCGTATTTCCACCACCGGATTTGCCGGTTGTCCTTTGCCCGTTGACGAGGCAGAAAAATAACCCCGATGCTGGCTTGTAAAGGAGCCGAAGGCAGGGGAAGAAGTCAAACCCTCAAAAACTATGGCGATGGACAAGAACATAACAGGACAGGCAAACAAAGTAATGGTGTGGCTGATGAAATACTATCCGGTACGCATCAAGAATGTGGGCGAGCAGCAAAAGGCTGACCGACAGACTATTTGGGACTTCAAGGACGGACGGGCATACGAGCAAGTAGCCCAAATGACTGCCAGACACTTGCAAGAACTTTTCGGCAGTCGGATTACAAGCATCGTGTTTTCGTGTGTGCCAGCGTCCACGGCAGAAAAGAACGAACTGCGCTACAAGCGTTTTTCGGAAAGGGTGTGCGAACTCACCCATGCCATCAACGGCTATCCACATATGCAAGTGTCGGCAGGGCGGTTGGCAGTCCACGAACACCGAAGAGACGAAACCGAGGCACGGACGACACAAATGGCAGACTATGACACTGATTTCTTCAAGGGCAAAGATGTGTTGCTCTTTGACGACATCATCACCAAAGGCATATCCTACGCCACCACAGCCGACAACTTGGAAGCGTGTGGCGCAAACGTGTTGGGCGGTTTGTTCTTGGCAAAGACATTCTACAAGGTAAGATGATGATACGGACAGACATTACAAAGACGGCAGCGTTCACAGGACACCGTTTTATCCGCTACAAGGACAGGCAGCGGTTGAAAACCAATCTTGAAGGGGCTATCACGGCTTGCTATCATTCGGGCATCCGCCACTTCCTTTGCGGCATGGCGGCAGGCTTTGACATGCTTGCGGCTGAAACACTGCTGGCGATGAAAGCCAACTATCCCGATATTCGGCTGACAGCTGTCATCCCCTTCCGTGGGCAATCCTGCAAGTTCAACCCTACGGACAAAGAGCGGTATAGCTCCATTCTCGGCAAGGCAGATAACGTGGTATGCTTGAGCGAGACTTACTTTGACGGCTGTTTTCTCAGACGCAACGACTATATGCTTGAGCGAGCCAACCGCATCATTGCCTACTACAATGGCGAGCCGAAAGGCGGCACGTTCTACACTTGCCGCAGGGCGGAGCGCATGAAATTGGATATAACCAACTTATACAAACCCCATTTAACAATACAAACGCATGATTACAACAAAAATTGAATTTGGCGGTGTGGAGTACCCATGCCGCATGGTGAAAGACAACCAAGGCGAATATCTGATTATAGGCAGCACAGCCCTGCTTGATGCTTTGCACCCCGGCAGTTTCGAGGACGAAAACGAGGGATTTGCCAGTAAGGAAGCATCGGACATCTACGATGAGATTTTTTTCTTCACCGATGAGCGTACCCTTGCCTTGCCCGACAAAGAGCTGGTAGAGGAGTTAAAGAGGGATAATCCCGAATGGTTCTAATAAGGGAAATCCATGTGGGAAAGTCGGCTCACGGCTTCCCTGCATGGACTACCCAGCCCGGTTCCACTTATAGCGTTGACCACTTATAGCACTTGCTTTACCCGGTTTTATCCCTGTTATACTTGCCTAATTCCCTTATCCTCTCATAGTCAGCCATTACTCCTTTTATACCTGTCTGCATGGCATTCCGCCTTTGCCCTTCACCGTTAGGTTTTTCGGCTGCAAATGTCGGGCATCACGCTTGACCTGCCACGCTTTGAAGTGAATTTCTTGCGGAATCTTCCTCCTGCGGAGCGTATTCGGCAAGAAAAAGCGTCAGGTGAAGCATGGCCGATACCCGGACTAAGCATCCGTAAATCCCAAACAGGCTTCGGGGAAAGGAGCCAATGAAAGGGAAAAGTTTCACTTAAATATCTATGGACATGAAGAAAATTGACAACCTCAGAGAAATGAAAGAGTACCGCCTTGCCATGCAGGTGGAAAATGCTTTGAATGACTACGGCTTTGACTATGCAACCTTTGCTGCCTCCATCCCACTGATGCACCCGACCTTGCAGCAAAACCTCTATAAGCTGTTGAAGGAGTGCCTGGTGGTGATGGCCGATGACAAAAGGCGGTATGATGACCGCAACCGTGCATCGCATGAGGAAGCGAAAGACATCGTGGCTTACTTGGAAGAGAACGGACATTATATCCCACACATCTAAAACATTGGACTATGGAAAAGAACGCTGTGTATCTGGTTTACACCTTGATTGAACAAAATGACTGTGTGTCAGACTGCCATGCCTTGTATACCACCCTTGAACGTGCGAAAGCCGCCATGAATGTGGAGATAGAGGGAGCAATGGAGAATTTCGGCAAAGGCGAAGTGCTGCACGACCTTGAACGGCTGTATGAGTTCCGCACGGAGGACGGCTATGGGTTTACGGTAGGAATTGATGAAATGGTGCCGCTATGAACAGGAAAAGATACAATTACATTCGCAGGCTGGTGGAGAAAATTACCACCAGCCCCTCCAACAACATGGAGTTCTGTTATTATGGGCATTTGGTAAGCCTACAAAGTGGCACGACCGACTATGTGGATGTAACGGTTTACAACACGGCTGACCGTTATTCGGGCGAAACGGCTGATTTCAGCTTCGACTATTGGACGAAGGAGCTGGACATTGGGTACACGGAAAGCGACAGACTGTTTGACGTCATAGTGCAAGCATTCTGGCGCATCTATGGCAAAAGGAGCGTCCATGTAATCATCGAGGAAGAAGAAAATTTTGACTAATCATAATAGAATTGAATATGGATAAAGATTTTGTATTGCAGATGGCGAATACCATCAAAGACCAACTGGTAGGCATGACCCCGTTGAATGTCATTCGTTCATGGGGCATCGAAAATTTTGTGGCAACGGAATACAAGGGCATGGCAGCCCTTAAATTCCATGTGCAAGGACGGTTGTTCAGTGGCAATGTCATCATCGCTTACAACGCATTGGACTACTACGAGGTTTATTTGCAGAACTATGCCGGCACAGAGTGCATCGGCGAGGAAGTGTATTTCGACGAACTTGGCCGTGTCATTGATGAAGCCATCGAGCGGGGCAAGGACGAAGCCGAGTATCAACGGTTTCTTTGGAAGGAATGTTTTTCATAAACGGACAACTTATGATTACAAGAACATCTACGCCCCAATCCATCGGGGCTGTCCTTGACAGCATGAAGCACAACGCCCTGCAAGCCGTCAAGCAAACAATTCAAGAGGGGCAACTCCAATCCGTGCCATTGGGCGGTGATGTCCGCATGGGTTGGACTGACGAAGACGGTCGCACACGCAGCGGAACGCTAACAGGGATTAGCTTTGACGGAGAACGGTTGAAAGTACAAGTGGCAGACCATTCCCTGCCCTTTATCTTGGACGAACAGCAACTTCCATGCGGTAGCCACATTTGGCTGATGCAACTGAACGATGCCCTCCAAAACACATTGGCCCGGCAAAGGCAGACAGCCTGACTGATGTAACTATGGGATAGTTTGGGTATGTGATTTCAAGTAAACCATACCCGTCTATCCTTTTTCCCATTTAGCAACAAGTCAGAAATTGATGTACCTGACAGGGGATTGGCCTTGCACATACTCCGACACATCTTTGTTCAAGTATGGCGAATTAAGGACTTCTTCACCCTCAAAGGCGTAACGTGTCCCTGCAAACAATTTGGGTTCTTCGACAGCATACCATTTATGCGGTTTGAAAACGGCACGGACAATTCCCTCATATACGGCCAAGACATAATCTGCGGATTGTGCCCTGCCCACATTCACTTTCCAGTATTTCCGTGCCTTTTCGTACATATTTTCCCTTTTGTACACTTCCTCCACATCGCCTTTAGGTTGGTATGTGCGGTTGAGCTTGACCGCCATCAAACGGTCTTTGCCAAATGTTGTCAAAGGCTCGCAATCATATAAGGCATTTATCTCCTCTGTTGATTTGATGCCCTCATCCCATTGATGATGCCCGGCCTGGATATTGGTCAAGACGCTTTCCAAATTAAAATCATGGAATGTCAGCAAGTCGATAAGGGTCGATTCCACGATATAGGCCTGCTCATCCGTGAGGTTGTGCCTTATTATATAGTGTTTCACTTCTTTGCCATCCTGAATAATCTCCCTGATAGTCTGGAGTTTCAGCGTTTCATCTGTTGATGTCATGGCACATAAGGCGTGTTGGAACACACGGTTTCCATGCCCTTTCCCTATATAAAATATCCGGTTATTCCTTGGGTCAACCAAGCAATACACATAATAATTGAGCTTGTCTATGACGGACTGGTTGAATCCTGTTCGTTGCATGGTCGCCAGCCTTTTTAGTTGTCTTTCGCCTTGCCCCGGGAGCGTTTCAGTTCCACTCCTGCATCCTTCAATACACGGAAGATGGAACTGCGGCTACGGAAGCCGCTGGTCTTCCAAATATCATCAATGGTGTAACCGCTCTTATACATGTTCACCACCCGTTTATTCCGTTCCACACGCCCGTAAGCGGCTTGCGAAAGCACCTTTGTCCCTTTCGTCCACCGCCCCGGTTGGGATGTCATCTTGCGCACGGCGTTAGCCTCTTCGGGCAACTGGGCAATCACTCTTAGCAAGTCCGATGTTAGGGTTTCAGGGAACAGTTCATTGCCCGAATCGATGCCGTCATGCAGGGCAACCAGCCGGACTGATTTTATCCTGCAAAACTCCAGAAAGAATGACAACTGCCTTGCGCCCTTGACGGCGTGTGCGAGTTTGGAAACGACCAGTGTGTCACCCTTGCCGATGCTCGCCAGAAGTGTGTCCCATCCCATACGGTATGTTCCTTCTTCGGGCTTTTCCTCCACGATGCGGTCACAACCGAAGTCCTCCATCCATTTCCTGTCAGCCGCTCCCTCCGCATACTTGGGAAGATACGGCAAATAGCCTATTATAGCCATTGAATTGATCTGATTAGTGTTACGGCTGCAAAAGTATGATTTTTTTTGCGGAAAAAACGGTGGATTTCATAGGAAACTTACACTTGCGGCTACTAACTTCTATACACGGAACTGTCGCCTTGTACAGCAGATCCCCTGCACAAGCTGTCACCCTTGCCGACAGTTCTTTCCGGCTTGCTTCATCGACCAAACACCCTTTTATATCCTTTGACCCGAAAAAATCTTTTTTGTGTCATTTGTTATCCACCAACAGACTGACAAACAATTAGTAAAATCATATTTCGAGTATGATTTCATAAGAATGAATAACAATGCAATGCCCATAGGCACATCGTAAATCCCTTGTTGTAATTTTGCGCCGTCAATAACAAATTTATTCCAATGGAACAGACAGAATCTAAAGAACGGTTGGTCAAGTGGCAAGTGAAACAGCCACGTATTTCAGGTGGCAATTGCCAATCATTACCAACCCTAAAAAATCATACTGCAAGCATCGTATGCCTGCTCTTGATGGCAACACTGCTCTTGGGATGCCATCCTTCCCATAAAGATGCCCTTACCACGGCAGAGGAAGCGATGGCGGCTTATAACGATTTCTTCCAATCGCTCAAAGGCAGAAGAAATGCCGGCACGGACGAAATCATCTCACTGGCCAAGGAATGGCGGAAGTTGGATGCCGCAGTTTTATCCGCCCTGTCAAGTGACACGGCAAACAACAGCCACGGCCATGCCAACAGCAACCATATCGCCCTTGGAGACTCCATCGCCTTGCAAATGGCACTCTTGATAAACAGCCAAAAAAGGAGCTTTACCGATTACCTCTCCGTGGTACGCGGTTTGAACGATGTGGAAGTGGACTCCCTGTCACAAAGGCTGGCCGGTTCCGTCCATCTGTTCTACCGCAAGGCAAACGCAATCCCTGTTTATAAAGGTAGCGGCAAGGAGGTAATCCGCAAGTATGACAGGCTATTGGGAAGCACGCTTGCCAAAGGCCTCCGAACCAAGGAAGATGCCATCGACTTCCTCCGGCAAGAGGATGTGGCGTTCCGCTCGTTCCTGCTTCATTTACCATCGCTTAGTTCCGGGAACACGCCATTGGACGGCATTACCCGAAACACCGGAAAGGTTATACGCAGCATCATCGGTCTTGCCGGCAAGGAGCAGCCTGTGTTCGGGAAATCCGAGGTGGTCATTCTGTTGACAATGCGCAATAACAGGCGACTATTGCAGAACGCCGAAGCCTGTGTAGATGGCTTGTCACACTTACGTATCACGGACAACGGGCAAGCCGCCGCTTACCTATGGATGATCCTGCAACCGTGGATTTCATTCGACAGCTTCGCCTATGCGCTCATGGACGAAGAACAGTTGCGCACAATGGAGAAACTGGCAGAACGTATGCCCCAGACTTTGGCCAAACTGAAAGGCATTGACTTTCCTTTGGAAACGGAAGAATTGCCCACAATCCTGATGAAAACATTCATTTTGGGCTACGAATAACAACACCGATATTAATCAAATCATCAAACGACAATATGCAAAAAGAACAAATCGACCGGTTCATCACGCTTGCATCCTTGGAGATGCCGGCGTTGGTTTCACAAAACCTTTTCCAAGGCGCGGAGGTGTACGAGGATTACGCCTTGCTCACTTTTCGCATGCCCAAAGTTTATCCCATCGAGGAACTTATCGACGAGTTGGAGGACCAAATGGAACTGGTACTCCTATACCACCATGTACCGAGCAACGACACCCCGTTCGGCCAGCGATGCTGTGCTTATTCCAATCCGCGATTCGGCCACATGCACAAGTTGAATGTGCAAGCTGACGACCGCATGGAGTGCGACACGCTCTATGTGACCCTCTACGATTCATTGGAGGTGATGGGCAGCGAACTCCGCGAGGAGCTTGCGAGGGTGGCGAAAGGTGGCAAACTCCTGTACGCCGTCAAGGAAGAGGAACTGCTCAAAGACTTCATCTGCCTATGAAGGAAGTCTTGTACAGGCAATTAGCCGCCACCATCCATGAGTGCCGCACGTGGGTGGATGTGCTGGATACCGACCGTACCGGCCACTTCATGCTGCACTCCGGAGGCGGTTTGCATCCCATCCGTTGCAGGGTACTTTCCTTGGTGGCACGGACAGCTCATGGTGCCTATTCCAAAGGGCATGTGTGGGATATTCCCGAATACCGTCTTGACCGTGCGGTGAACTCGCTCAAACGTCGGCCGGGCTTCAAGGAACGCTGCAGGTTAGGCACGCTTTCCATGCAAGACGCGGAGGACATCATCCACCTCGCCTCGCACAAACTCATCAACTTGGAACTTGAACTGTAACCCTCAAATCACCAGACAATGATTATCCCCATCCTTTATATGCTTTTCATTCTGGCGTATGCCGTCGTGCCGTTTCTCTATAAAAGCAAATACCCCGCCATGCTACAGTTCTATTTGCGCATGGTTTGGAGCCGCAGCTTCCGCAGGTGCTACACGCTGGCCATGCTTGCCTCGCTCATAGTGTTCCACTTCTACCATCTGAATGTCTTTGGAAATGTCTATGAACTGGCCTGCTCATCCCTTGTTTGCGTAGCCTTGTATTCCCACAAGAATACGGAACGGGCGTTTGACTTCCTGCAACGGAAACGCTGTTTTTTCTGGGTGGCAATGGCGGCGATGATACTGATTTTCGTTCCGCATACGCTACCCCTCGGTATTACGGTGGCCACAGTCGTATTCGGTGCAGTGTTCTATCCTCCGCAGACTGTACGGGCGGCTCCATCCGATAAGCTGAAAGAATTCTTGGAATCGCCCCACAGCATTGTGGAGGACTATTACAGATGGCAGTAGAAAACCTTGGCCAATGGAAAGATTGCTTACATGAGAGCCTTTCCCTGCCATTCATCCTGATTTGATTGAACAAGATAACGACTAAAACATATCGCGCATGAAAGAAAATCAAACGACCAAATACCGCATCCAAATTGACAGTGATTTGCTCGCATACCTCAATCCCGAATCGGGCGAAAAATGCACAAAAATGGCTGCGTTCCGTAACCTTGTGGAGATAGCCAACGGGAACAAGAAAGAGTTCCCTGCCATCGCTAAGCCCTTGCCTGAAGGACAAGTGGCATTGACGGTCAGCGGACTTGCCAAACATTGGAACTGGCACCGCACCACGGTGAGGAAATTCCTATCCACATTGGAGGAAACAAATGCTGTCAAAGTCATTGGCCGCAGCGGCTATTTCATCCTTACTGTCACTTGTGTAGTGCCGAACGGGGAGAACTCCCAAGCTCCTTTGTTGTCGGAAGAGGAACTACTCCTGAACCACTGGCTCAGTGGCTACCTCACCATTGAGGAATCGGTGGAGATGCTTGCACACTTCATCACCGAAACGGATAAACTATTTGTTTCAGAACCGACAAACAAACGCTCCGGACGACAAGCATCCACCGGTGAACGCCTGCACAAGCTGATAGCCCATACCATCCTCCAACGCACAAGCATCATTCCTGCTGATGAACGGGTGAATGAAGCCCTCGAACGACTGTACGTGGACGAATGTGGCAAAGACCTTGCGCGTTTCCTACAGCGGTTGACGCTCGCCGGATTGCGGCTCATCGAGACAAGAAACCTGCGGGAAGCACAAGCCACTTGTAGCGGCAATGAAACTGCCGACACCATTCTACGGCATTATCTCCCCTTTATAACGCAAGAAAAGCCCCACAACGGGCTTAAATCGCAAGAGGGAACCGGACCCACGGGCGAATTGGAAAACTAAGTTAGAACGGCTTGTTTCCCCCTGCGCTACGCTCCACAGGACTATGGTAAAGCATCCCGGCGAGCCGATTGGGTAAAGACGGAGGTCTTGACCTCCGACACTGACGACAGGGCTTGCCCACGAAGACAGGCTCTGCCTGCGTAGCCTAATACGCACTTTGCCCGGGAAGGGCAAAATGCAGGAACCGCCGGGGGCGGCAGCAAGCTGAAAAAAAGGACTGAATTATGGCAAATGACATCAAACAGGTATTGGACATAAGACCCGGAAAGGGCATGAGTGTAGGCCAAAGCGACGAACACCAGCGCAACTGGACGGAAAAGGGCTGGGAGTGGGCAACGAAGCATGGCAACTATGACCGAAGCCGCGAACACCTCAATTTCGAGATTGTGAAAGGCGGCATTATCCAGCCGGTCGATAAGTCGAGGACTATCACCGGGCGCATGGCGGACAATCTGCGGGAACGTGGCATAACCGACCCGAACGCAAAATTGTGCGAACCGCAGTACCGCACCGTAGCAAACATCATCTTTGGCGGCTCAAGGGAAAGAATGCACGAGATAGCCTTTGGCAACCAAAGAGTGGACTTCACGCACGAGGCTGACAACTCGCATATCCGGCGCAACAAGGACATAGAGCGTTGGGCAATGGATGTGTACAGGTTTGCGTGTGAACACTGGGGCGAGGAAAACGTCATCGGCTTCTATGTACACCTCGATGAACTGAACCCACATGTGCACTGCACCGTGATACCGGTGGATGAACGGAATAAAATCTCGTTCAACAAGGTTTTCGGAGGGAAGATTTATGATTCCAAGAAGCGTTTCTTCGCACTCCACGACGAGTTTGCCAAGGTGAACGAGAAGTGGAGAATGAAGCGTGGCAACAGCATAGCCGTGACAGGAGCGAAACACCGGACCACGGAAGAATACCGCCGTGCGTTGAGCGAGGAATGCACGACCTTGGAGGAACAAATCGAGAACAACAAGACATTGCTTTCCGGGCTTCTTGCCGACATCCGTTTTGCCGAGAAACGGGTGAAGGGGTTGGGCACGATGACCGCCAATTTGGAAGAGAAAAAGAAGCAGATGATTGCCGAGATGGAAGCCCTTGCGGAAAAGTTGAAAGCAGGCCGTGGCGATTCGGAGGAACTGCGTAAGAAAATAAGCAAACTTGACATCGACTTACAGAAAGTGCTTGACAACCTTGCCGACAAGCGCAGCAAATTGGAAGAAGCGAACAAACAACTTTCCGAACTTCGCCAGATAGAGGAAGAAACACGGGAACGTGCGTCGGAATACCGTCAAGACCTCAAGGCAGCCACCTATGACTTGGAACATCAGGTGCGCTATCGCCTTGCCGATGCACTGTTGGGCGACATATTGCATGAATTCAAGTCATTGCTTCCTGCATTGGACGGTGAAGGCCAAAGCCTGTTCGATGGTACGCTGCTGAAAGACGTGGCCGAGCGTGGCGAGGATATTTTCAAATGCGCCATCTACCTCTTTGCAAACTATGTGGACTTGGCCACAACATTTGCAGAAAGCCACGGCGGCGGAGGTGGCGGCAGCGACCTGCCTTGGGGGCGCAATGAGGACGAGGATGACCGGGCGTGGGCAAGACGCTGTCTGATGCAAGCAAGCCGGATGATGAAGCCCAAAGGTGGCAAAAGTGTCCGCCGGAAATGACAAGGCAAGTGATTTTCAACAGTCTATTTCCTATGCCTTACAGTATGATTGACAGTATGATAAATTGCCGCTACCGAAATTCTTGTTAAGCACGAGTTGAAAGAGGCTTTCGGCCTTTTTGCAGACGCGGCGAATCATTTCTTTTGCAAACAGAAAACAAATACACAGATAAATATGATAAGGAGATTTTTATTGCTATCTGTATTGTCCTTGCCACTCATGGCAAGGGCATACAATGTTCCCATGACGGACACCATCCGATGGGAGATCCTTCCGCAGTGGGAGGAATTGTTGCAACCGTTGGAGCCGGCCTATTTGAAGGATGCCGTGGAAGTTTCCCCTTGGCGTGGCAACTGGTTCGTGGACGTGTCCGGCGGCGTGTCGGCATTCGTCGGTTCGCCGCTTGGTTGTGGTGACATCTTTGACCGCATGAAACCTGCCTTGTCCGTTTCCGTGGGCAAATGGTTCACGCCGGCCATCGGCACACGAATCGTTTTCCAAGGCTTGCAGTTCAAGGACGCACTGCTTGAATCAAGAGACTTCCAGCATCTCCATGCCGACTTGATGTGGAACGTGATGCCGGGCATCTCACGTACCAAAGAGGATTTCCGTTGGGACTTGGTTCCCTATGTTGGCTTGGGCATCCTGCATAATGACGAAACAGGCCGCCATCCCTTTGCCGTTTCTTACGGGGTACAAGGACGATGCCGCTTGACCGACCGCCTGCACCTCACGGCTGAACTTGGCTGTGCCACCACCTTCAAGGACTTTGACGGCATGGGCGCAGGTAACAGATGGGGCGACCGTCTGCTATCCCTGACCGCCGGATTTTCCTATACTATCGGCAAGAAAGGTTGGAAGCGTGTGGTTGATGCCGCCCCTTACATCGAGCGTAACGAGCGGTTGACCGGCTATGCACGTAGCTTGCGCAATGAGAATGAGCGGCTCCGGCAGAAGAACAGCAATACCACCCGCATCATTGCCGAATTGGAGAAGATTTTGAAGTTGGAAGGGCTGCTGGACAAGTATGCGGACAGGCTTTCTTCGATAAAAGAAAGTAATGGCAAGGAAACGGCAGGTGGTTATCCAAAGAACGATTACAGCGGGTTGAACTCGCTTCGTGCAAGGCTGCGCGATGCCCAAGCGGACAAGGACAAACATAAAGCCGACACCATTTTTATCCACGGCAAGGACACCGTTTATATGGCATATGACATGGATCCCATTTATAGAAGTGGCGGCTCCTTCCAAGGCAATGATTCCATTGTTTCATCCTTTCTTGTGGACGGCAGATATATCGGCCCGCCCATTTATTTTTTCTTCGTGCTGGACACCGACAGGCTTACCGACAATTCGCAGTTGGTCAACCTGGACGGTATCGCCCGGATTGTCAAGAAGCACGGGTTGCGCATCCAAATCATCGGTGCGGCAGACAGTGCCACCGGCAATGACTCCATCAACAATAGCTTGTCGCAAAGGCGTGCCGCATACATGGCCGGAGAGTTGCGAAGACGTGGCGTGGATGCCGATAAGATAGAAACAGTTTCAGTCGGTGGCATTAACGATTACAATCCCGTAGAAGCCAACCGCAATGTTTGTGTAAGGTTGCTGTTACCATCATCGGACACGACAGATTAGGTGCTTGTTGTTCATAATATAAGAATGGTTTGAAACAACTTATTTCATTGGTTTGAACCAAGGATTCTTAGGGGCTGGCTGGCTTGTGAAAGTCGGCCTGTCTTATATCCGCAAGTCAAATTCCGACAAGTCATCGCTGCAAGGTTCATCGCTTTCCGGATCCAATGGCAAGACTTCCTTTTTTACCACTACATATTTCCCTTTCCTTTTGCCATACCACAAGTTTATCATGCTGTTCCCATGAATAATCGTCCTGTCGGGCGTCCAATCAATGTCTTCCGGTTCTTCATCATAGACACCCCATTTACGACGTTGGTATGGATAATCCACAACGGTATCTTCGGGCTTGGATTCATATTTCCCCGCATCATCTTCCGACCAGCCTAACGCTTCCAAATAACACCAGAAAGCATTGGGCATTTTGAATGTCTCGGCGGCAAAAATGGCACCTACCATCTTGCCACCGTCCGCTTCCACTTCCTTTCTGAAATCTTGCAGGCTATTCCCTGTTGTAAGGATGTCATCCACCACTAATACCTCCTTGCCCGCCAAGTCCTCTTTGAAGAAATAATTTTTCTCCAATGTAGCATTTCCTCTGTCCTTTTGCAGGTGCAGGCTCTCCCTGTCGCCCGTGTAACGGACATACGATATGCCGCACACAAGTTCCGGATATTCGTCATGTACATAGTCCGCCATCGTTTTAAACCGCCTCCAATATTTGCGCTGTGTACTGCACGGCATGAACATGACAATGGTACCTGGTTGGGGTTTCAATCTCTCTATTCCGGCCACAAGGAAACGGATGCCATCATGCTTGCCGTCCTTGAAATCCAAAATGGATTGGCAGAACTGTTTTTGTGCTTCACTCAAGTATGGATTGTACCGTGACGGGAAGTAATAGTCCGTAAATACGCAGGGGATTTTTTCCTTCTTGAACACTTTTAACGGCTGATGGTCGGCAGCAAACCTTGCAACGGTGATGGGGAAAATCTTTCTCGCTTCCTGGTTGCCTGCCAACACCGCCTTGCGGCTGAATTCCCTGCGCAGTTCCAAAGTAGGCGCATATTGGGCGACGGCACAATAGGCATCGCCCAGTTTTTTTCTCCAATACCGTGTAAGTGCCAGTATCAGGATTAGCAATACTATGATGATAAATTGTTCCATCTGTTTTCATTTGCTTACATAAAAGGCTGCAAAATTAGCAAAACCGACAGAAGCATGAAGTGTTTTTCAAGAGAATGTCAAAGCAACAGTTCCACTTTGCCATCCTTTTATATGCTGACAGTTATCCAGCTGTACAAACTCTTTACCGCTCGCGCTCATGCCCTTGCCGCCGGGCGTATTTTCTTGTGCGAATTTCAGTCGTCCGCTGTTGATGCCGAAAACTTTTGGGAAGAAGGTAGAATTGCAGCGGTAGTCCCGATGACAGGAATCTTCCTTTCTCCTTTGTCCAAAGCGTATTCCTGCCAAAAAGTTTGCGTCATAGGCGGACGGCTCATCCTGCACCGAAAAATAACTTCCTGAGGCAAGGGCAAACGACCCGAAAGCAGGGAAACAAAAACATCAGCATTATGAAGTTTACAGTATCATCAACCGCAATGGCGAACAAACTGGCAGCAATGGCCAAAGTAATGAACAACAAACCGGCACTGCCCATCCTTTCCACGTTCATGCTGGAGGTGAAAGAAGACACACCGCTGGAAGTGACCGCCTCTGACCTGGAATGTGTATGGCACGGCTCGCTGGATATTACAGGACAGGAGGGAACAGGCAAAGTGTGCATTACGGCATCCACCTTATTGGAGGCAGTGAGAAATCTGCCCGAACAGCCGATTACCTTCACCATTAATGATAATGACAAAAGCGTGACCATCCACTATTTGAACGGACATTACGACATGGCAGGGTTTGGCAGCGATGAATATCCCATGATGCAAGATGAGAGTGACATTCGCTTCGACATGGACGCTGCCACATTGTGCAATTCCATTGACCAATCGCTTTATGCCGTTTCATACGATACCCAGCGACCTGTAATGACAGGGATAAGCTACACTTTTGCAGGTGAAAAGGTGGAGTGTGCCGCCTCCGATGGACACAAGTTGGTGCGCAACACCTATCTCTTGGCAGGAAATGCGGAAGATTGCCGTTTCATCTTGTCGGCAAAGGCAGCAAAGATTGTCAAGTTGTTGTTACAGAAGAAGGAGGGCAACGTGGAAGTGTCATACAACAAGCGGAACATTGTGTTCAAAACCGACACGGACAGCTTTAGCACACGGCTGATAGAGGGGGTATATCCCAACTATAATGCCATTGTTCCTACCAACAGCGACAAGGAAGCAACCATCGACCGCCAAGCTTTGTTATCTGCCATCCGTCGTGTGGGCATATTCGCGGAAAGGACGAGCCGCCAGCTTGTATTGTCTTTTTCGGGCATGGCCTTGCTCCTCACGGGGCATGATTTTGACAATGCCACTTCGGCCGAGGAAACCGTATTCTGCACCTACCAAGGGAATGAAATCCGTATCGCTTTTCACGCCGAGAACCTCAAAATGGTTTTGGAGAATATGGACGCAGCCGAAGTACGCTTCCGCATGAGCGAAGCCTGCCGAGCCGCCATCATCGAACCCGTTTCGGGCGATGGTCAGTCGGAACACTTGGCTTTGCTGATGCCGATGATGTTGCCCGAGTGACACAACATAAAGTACAGGGTGTTCCCAATGCCCTGTACCTCATCCAAACATATTATCTAACCAACAAACATTTACAATCATGCCTAATTGGTGTAACACATCCCTTGTATTCGAGGGTGACAAACAAGAAATCAAGACCCTTTACCAAACGATGAAAAGGTTGGAAAGACGCAAAACTCCATTGGTAGAAAACGACTTTGGCTCCAACTGGCTGGGTTGCCTTGTCGAAGCCTTGGGTGGCCAATGGAAAGAAACCTATTGCCGTGGCACATGGTTTTCTCTGAAATGCCACAGGAATAACTTGCGCATGGAAACCGAAACCGCATGGGGTCCTTGCATCGAAACATATGACTTCATCTGCAAGGTATTTCCGTCACTGACCTATTACTACCGTTCCGAAGAACCGATGATGGCGGAATACCTGACTAATGATAACGATGGACGTTATTTCAAAGAGCGTTACATCGCGGACGTGAATGTTCCCGATGGAGAATTTATGGTGGAGTATTTTAACCATATGGAAGAAGCCCTGCAATGGATAGCTGAAATAAGCAAGTGCGATATACGGTCGGAAGCAGACGTGGAAGCCCTCAATGAGCAATGGCATACTGGCGACAACGAGGGATATTGTTACCTGCATCATTACCGAGTGGTCTAAACAGGCTAAAATCAAACGGACTGTGCGGTTCATGGGATGCCTTGCAAGTGTCCCATACCGCACAAGCCGTCAATACATCTGTTGCCACATATTAGCGTGCGTAATAATTACGTGATAAAAAAGGAATATGGTTTATATTTGTTTATTTTGCATAGAAAATCACCGATATGGACAAACGAAACATTATATTGGAAGATGGCGGCAATGCCGTGGCAAGTTGCCCGGTCATTGTTTCCGCAAGCCGCAGCACCGACATTCCGGCGTTTTATGCCGACTGGTTTTTCCATCGCCTCCAAGTAGGTTACTCGGTATGGACAAACCCTTTCAGCAAAGTCCGGAGTTACGTATCTTACAAGGATACAAGGTTTATCGTATTTTGGTCGAAGAACCCGCACCCCTTGTTGCCTTATTTGGATATTCTGCGAGGAAAGGGCATAGGGTGTTATATACAATACACATTAAACGATTACGAACTCGAACGCTTGGAAACAGGTGTTCCTCCATTGGCGGAGCGCATAGACACGTTCAAGAAACTGGCCACACGTTTAGGCAAGGAAGCCGTGATATGGCGTTTCGACCCCATGCTACTCACGGGAAACCTCTCCTTGGACGGCTTGCTTGATAAGGTGGAACGCATAGGTGACCAACTCAAGGGATATACCGAAAAAATGGTGTTCAGCTATGCCGACATCGCTAACTATAGAAAGGTAAAATCCAATTTAGACAAGAGCGGGATATGTTACAGGGAATGGACGGAAGGGCAGATGGTTGAATTTGCAGAACGCCTTTCCGAGTTGAACAAGACGAATGGTTGGAATTATGCCTTGGCGACTTGCGGTGAAAAGGTGGAGCTTGCCCGGTATGGCATAGCTCATAACCGTTGCATCGATGCCGACCTCATCGCCCGCTTGGCTTGGCAGGACAAGACGTTGATGAAGCACATGGGTGTCGAAGTCAAAGAAATAACCTCGCACGGCCTGTTTGATGACGGCTTGTTGCCGCCCGGTGCCATACCATTGCCGGGAAATCGGTATTTCATAAGCCGGCATAAGAAAGACCCAGGCCAACGCCTGTCGTGTGGCTGCATGGCTTCCAAGGACATCGGGGAGTATGACACCTGCCCCCATCTTTGTGAATACTGCTATGCCAATTCCTCTAAACCTTCGGCATTGGCTAACTGGGAGCGGCATCAAAATAACAAGTTTTCAGAAACAATTACAGGTAAATAATGGCTATGGACAAATATGATTTTATCAAGAAGGGTGCCACAGTCTATTGGCATGACCCGGATGGCGGTTTATCGGATGGGGAGTATGAGATAATATCTGCTCCTGAAGAAATTGAAGAGGACAGCATCATCATAATAGCTTCGTAAGCATTTCACTCTTGCCGCTTATTCCGGATTTCAAGGTCTTGGAAAGGAACATCCTGTATTTTTCAACGACAGCATTGGCACTGCCTTTATATGTCTGGACGGAATCCAATGGTTTGAAAAACGGCTCCTCTTCCGCTGCCGACTGCATCAACTCCGTGTCTTGTCGGCATTGGGAAGTCTGTTCTCTGATGAGCAACACATCCGTAAAAGTTCTCGGCTTCTCCAGAGCCAGACGGGTAAATTCAATGCGCAACGAATCGTGCAATCCACGAATTTCGCTTTCGTAATTGGCGTGAATACGGTTTGCCGTGTCTTTGGCGACACAGGCAGATACCGAATCCCGAAGCGACTGCCAGTCGTTGATTTTTTCAATCAGATGGTCTGTAGGCAGGTTTGCTTCCTTTCGCACCTCGGACAGGTATGATCTGTAAGCATCGGCAGCATTTTTAACGGTCTGAAACATACTGTTGCCGATCTTTTCTCCGCATGATGCCAATGTGATAATGGCAAAACATACGGCAAAAGATTTGGCATACGAGGCACGTTTCTTTGAATATGATTTCAAGTTTCCTCTCTTCGATTTTTGCATTGATTCTACTTTAAACAAGCCTTTATACATAATATTTTTATTGGTTTATGATTGCAAAGTTAAGTATAAAAGTTGTATAATAATACTCTAAAATAAAACTTTAATATATTTTCTTTTTCATACTTATGAGTATAATCTGCGAAATAAACAAGAGCGTAACAAGTGAAAATATAAAGTATAATAATTGAAAAATATTTTATTGAGTATGATTTTAACCGAATTAAACTTTGTATCTTTGTACTTGGTATCATTTAGCATTGAACAGCACTATGGCAAAAGTAGGTTACATATTCAAGGCAGCCGACTATGACGGCTTCGACACTGATGTGGAGTGGATGAAGCAATACGGTTGTGTACAGGTGATTGAGGAGGAAAACGGACACGAGAAACTGCGTCCCCAATGGAAACAGCTTATGGCAAGTATGGAACGGGGAGACGAAATCATACTCGCTAAATTCAGCAACGCCCTGCGTGGTTCTCGTGAACTGGCGGCATTCATCGAGTTCTGCCGTGTAAAGGTGGTGCGGATTATCTCCATTCACGACAAGGTGGACAGCCGTGGCGACCTGTTCCCTGAAACCAAGGCAGCGGATGTGTTGGAGATATTCGGTGCGCTTCCGGAAGAGTGTGCCGCATTGCGAAAGGCTTCAGCGCATATCATCCAACTAAAGCAGAACATAAACCAGCCGTCCAAAGAGAATAACATCAGCAAGGCAGAAAGGGAGAAAACCATCGTGGCGATGTACAACAACGGGCATTCAATAGATGACATCTGGAAAGTAAGCGGATTCAGCAGCCGCAGCTCCGTATTCCGCATACTAAACAAATACGGAGTTTCGCTCAATCGGGGCAAGTTCAGCGGACCGCTGGGAAAACGTAAAGCAAAAGAGGAGCAATAGTTATTCATAAAATCGTTTTTAATATCAAAAATTCAAGTTTTCATATGATTGAGAACAACAAACTTCAAATTATGGAGAATCGACAAAGGTTAGACCTCACAGAATGGATAATCCATTTTGTGCATGATAGGAAACCTATGGATAATCCTATTGGCTTGTATGAAGACTATATTTTGTGTTCTGAGGAGTTTGAACAAGAGACGTTGGATAATATACGAATTTTGACAGAAGAAGATTCTAGGCTACCCGATTATTATGACGAACACGGAAAAAGTCACTTCATTCACGACACGTATATGGAGAATGAATATGAAATTGAAGAAGATGCGCCAGGATACGATGTGTTAAAGAAAATCTTACATGATGGATTTATTCATAGTAGTTGGTCTCTACGGAATCTGGTACCTTCGATATATGGTCCTAAATCCGCAGTGTGTTTTACCGAAATGCCGTTATATGCTCTGCTTGACTATGCAAAAGTGCGAGGGGAAAAGAGTGGATATGTAGGGAATTACGGTATCGCTTTTAGACGTAATGAACTTTTTGCAGCAGGAGCACGTCCTGTAATATATGGATTAACATCTACATTTAAGGAAACAGATGTAGATGAGAATGGAGTTTATCAAGGCCGCTTAATAGATTCTTCTTGTGGTATAGGCAAGCAAGAACAGTATCGTTATGTTTCTACTATGCTGCAAAAAAAGAAAGGTTTGACTATTGATTGGACGCATGAAAGAGAATGGCGTTGGGCATTACCCGATGCTCGTTATGGTGTTCCTGGATTACCTTTTTTATTGGCTGAAACTTATGCAAATTTCTTTTCTGAGATAATTATAATCGTCTGTACGAATGAGGAACAGGAAGATTTGCTATTACATCTTAAGAATCTATATGATGCAGGATGTAGAAATACCGGCCCTGAATACAATATAAAGATGATTTCTTCAGTAAAAGTTTTATCACTTGAAACTATAGCCAGTTCTAATGACATAGACCCTCATACAATGAAAATAGAGGATCTTCCTATGAAACAGATGCGTATGATACCTGAGTTTGATGTTTCATCTGAATTGACAGATAAAGTTAGAAAAGCTATAGTAGAAGCAAATGAAATTTCAATCAAATCTGTTGAAGAGTATTTAGCTAAAAACCCATCATTTGATGAACAAAAAGGTTACTGGGGGTTTGCCCATGTATGTACTAGCCATATCTCAGAAGTAACACAAGCTCTTCAAGATGCAGGATTTGCTAAAGCATATTCTAATGGAGATTATTATATTGATGTTGACGAGTATCGAACCTGCAACCTTGAATTATTAGAGATTGGAGCAGATGCTGCAGCAAAATATCTAACAAAAGAATTAGGGCAGAATTTCTTTGTAAAAACAAGGCTAGATTAGAGAAAGTATACCTGTTGGCAGAATTAATTAGAGTTGATAATATGTTTGGAAAGTTGCGCATATCGCTGATTTTTATTAACTTAGTGCTGTCAAAATCATTAAGTTTAAATCATCGTATGCACAACTTATACACAAAATTCGTCAGAACCGTCCTCGTCCTTGACAATGCAAGTGTTCATCGTGGAAGAAAAGTCAAGGAAAAACGGGAAGAATGGGCTGAAAGGGGATTGTTCATCTTTTATCTTCCGCCATATTCCCCACAGCTGAACATTGCGGAAACGCTTTGGAGAATATTGAAGGGTAAATGGATTAAGCCACAGTCCTATCAAAATGCACAAATCCTCTTTGACACAACCAACAGAATATTGGAGGGAATCGGAAAGGATTATATAGTGAATTTTTCCCATGTCGTATGAACTTTAATTTTAAATGATTAGATACTTACTTGAGATATGCAAGCAATTTTCTCATAATCTCGTCAATGTCGAAGGAAATATTGTCCGTCGTGGCCCTGTTCCTAGATTTTCAGACCTGGAGGTCGTGGCGTTGTCGTTAGCGGCAGAATCAGAAAGCATAGACAGGAGAATTGGCTTTTTGAGTACAAACTTCAAGAATACAATTACAAAAATTGGAAATGGGTCAGCCGTTTGGAAATACCCCACGGCTGACATTTTGATACATGATACAGCATCCGTTTGCAAGAACGATTCCTATTTTACCTACCTCGGCGATATGGCACATAGTCTTCCGCTATAGCCCCCACCAGTTCCCTGTCCTCATGCGCCACCTCCTGCGTGTTCCCGTCGCCGTCCACATCCATGATGTCCGGCTTGGCTTCGATGCGTTCTTGCACGGCATCAATCTGCTGCGAAATCATCGAGGTGGCTCTTTTTACATCGAACAAGGTCGTTTTCAAGAACTCCGGTGATTCCTGCAAGCTGCCCAGCCACGATTTTAAGTAAGCCGCTGATTCCTCTTTTATCTGTTTTGCCATGCCATACCGCGAGGCCAACAGCGCACTGCCCAGTTCGGCCACCAATTCTTCCCTTGCATACTCCTCCGACCCAAATGCGGCAGGTTTCAAACGGTTCAACCGGCTTTCATGCCCGGAGCTGTGAGTCATTTCATGCAGCATGGTACCGTAATAGGACTCCCCAGCTACAAACTGCGTCTTTTCAGGGATAACAATTTCGTCTTTGCTGATACTGTAATACGCACGGTCTTGGTGCATGGGGCGAATGGGGCACACCCATAGCCCTTTATCCACCATTTCGTCCAATGGGGCGAACGAGAATGACTCACCTTCCAATTTTACGGGTGGTTTCAGTGCATTGGCAGACCGAATCTTCTCGTATAGTTCGGGACGAGCCTCGCGGAGATTGGTCTGGTCTACATTGAATACGTTATATACGTTCATCTTCGGATAGACATTGTACCGCTGCTTTTCCTCGTCCGACAGCCGCTTGTACTCGTCATACTTGATTTTCTCCTTCGTTTCCTTGTCCACCACGGTAAAGGTGGTGATGAACACTGGAAACGATTTCTCACCTTTCTGTACGGATACCAACGGCAGCTTTTCCCCGTTCTCATCCACCAAAGGCTGACGCGAGCCGTCCTTCTTCTTGCTGTAATTGAGTGAAAGCGCGGCATCGAAGGTGCAAAATACAGGAAGTTCGTACCCCCTTTTCTCACATTCCAATGCCAACATGAGGGCATTCATCCCGTTGTACTCCCTGCCCGAAAGATTCTTTGGCCATTTCATCATGCCTTCTGTAAACCAAGGCTTCGACCAGTCCTTTTTCAAGGTGGAAATCTTTTCTATCATCAGTTCCGTGAAACGTTCCAACGCCCGGTCTTCGGCTGACGGGCCATCCCTGTGGTATTCATTCCTTTTTGCCATACTTACGATTGAGTTTGTGGATTATACTCCTTTTTTACCCATTCAGCCAACTCTTCCACCCGGCAAGCGATGTTGAGCTTGTCAAGGTAGGCTGACAATTCTAGCTTGCCCTTGGCTGTTATACCCATCTTAGGTGCAAGGAAAGTCTCCCGCTCTGCCGAGAAACGGATGAAACGCACCCAAGTGAAAGCGAAGGCATCGCCATCTTTCTCGGTACTGAAAGCCGAGAACACCAGATACTTGCCGCCTTTTTTATCAGTCTTTTCCTCCACCTGCTTGCCGATGGTGCCGCGAAATTCAATGTCGCCCTCTATGTTGTCCTTGTCGGATGCAGGGGTAAAATCCACTGCATCGGCATGGAAATTCAAGTATAGGTTGTCGCTGCGCTTGCGAAAAGTGAGCGTGCCTCGCATTTCTACCTTTGTACCCACAGCATATGGGTTGGTGTCCGATTCACCTCCATCCATTGACACGGAGATTTCCACTTGCTTGCCCGCTCCCGACTTGGCGGGAATGGTGGTCTTGACACCAAAGCAGATGAATGTTTGTCCCTCGCTATTGGTCCGCACCGTCGCCGCCCGGCTGACCGTGCCGTTGATTGTCACATTGCATTTAATCATATGGTTATCCTTTATTGGTGATGTATTCGATATTTTGTCTATTATCTCATTTGCAGGTTCTCGCCTTGTCCGTTATGTTGTTCCATTCCCTGCTCATAGTTCCGAGCCACTTGTCCGGAAAGGGCGATACCGCCCACAATTGCCGCCACTTGGCTGCGTTTCTGTTCTGCCGTGGTACCCGTATCGGAAAGGACAAGGGAAAGGCGGTTCATCTCCGATGCGGTCAGTTCGTGCGAGAAACTGCCGTCGCCACTGTCGATATGCAAGATGGGGCGGCCGTTGTCCTGTACCTCCAACACGCACTCCTTGCAGGCGGGCAGCAATGCCGAGAGGTCGATGCGTTTGCTCAAGGCCGCTTCGGTAGCCAACCTCATCTGTTCCTCCTTGTTGTCAATCTGCATGGCGAGAGCCATAAGCGAAGTGAACATAGTAATGGCCATTTCCACAATGGGGTCAGCACCGTAACCGAGGTGCTCGTTGCTGTCCTCCGATGAAAGTAATTTCTTCATCCACTCATCCGGTGACAGGCCTGCGTCGATAGCCGTGCCGTCTGTGGCTTTGTATTTTGCCAATAAATCCTTGCCATCGTGCAGCAGTTGCAGGTTAATCTTCCCCTTTTGGGCAATCTCAGCCAAGTATGCCGCAGGGTCGATGTCACGCCTTGTACCGTCGGTGGAGAGTTGCGCCACACCGAATTGGAGGTTGTCACGTGACAAGCCCAGTTGCTGCCCGGCGTTTACCGTATCGCCCACTTTGGCATGGGTGTTCGTCAGGCCTTGGTAGCTGACCTGATAAGTGGTTCCATCTGCCCGTGCATACTCCACGGTCAATGATTTGCCGGCATCCACTGCCACGACCTTGCCATTGTCTTCCGTGGCCAATATGGCTTCATTGTCCGTTGGAAGAGTGATGCTGCGCTGTTCGCCAAACGGCACAGTCACCAACAGAAACTCTACCCGTTCCAACGGAAAGACATAATCCTTGCTCTCTCCGGCAAGGTGGCTGTCCCTGTCCTCGCCGGGTGTCCGGCCTTGCGCCTGCATCTCTTCCATCACCATGCGGTCGTACCTGTCAAGCCCGTTACGCTCGATGATACCGATGAGCGAGGCCGCGTAGTTGCCTCCCGTGGCATATCCCGCCTGTTCCAGTCCTTTCGCCCAGCCTTGGTAGTCATCAGCTTGCAGGTCGAAACAACCGGCGTACCGCTGGTTCTCCGAAAGGAAGCGTGAATGGTGTTCGTAGGAATCGGCCACGCTGTCATAGCTGCAAAACTTCTCATTGGGTTTGTCATCTGTGTACAAGCCATACTTGCCGCCACCGTCCAACCAGCCTTGCGTGGCCTTGATGCCGAAATGGTTGTTCTCTTTCTTTGCCAAGGTGCTTTCGCCGTTGCTGCTTTCCAAAATGCCCTGTGCCAGTGTCACGGAGGCCGGAATCCCATACCGACGCATCTGTTCCATCGCATATTCTGCGTATCGTTCCGCGTATGTTTCGTTCTTGCTCTTACCCATATCAGAATCTTATGATTGTCAATACTTTGTTATTACCGTCCACGAGCCATACGTACCTCATTCTCCTTGCTTATTGTCTGCTCGGGGTTCTCCAACTGGTCACAGATGGCTACCCGTTGTCCAGATCGGATAAGTTTGGGAAGATGGGTGTCCAAATCCCCGAAGGGGAAGGAAACGATGTCTGCTTTATCTCCATGTACTACATCAAGTCCTAATATCCGTGAGGCGGTCTGTGCGTCTTTCTTGTAGGCCACATAGTTGTCGCCGGTCCGGAACAGCAGCACGGTATCGGGGTGCTTGCCTTTAAGTTGGTCGTACTGTTCCTGCATGGCCGGGGTAAATGGTTGTCCCTTGGCGTTGGCATCAAATGCTATGCGGGTTTGTTCCCCTTGATGGGGTTCTTGTGAGTGGGCTTGCGCGTTTGCCTGTTGCAACACATCGGCAAAGAGCTTGGCTGCCAGACAGGTCTTGTATTCGGCCATATCCTCCGCCGCCCACATTCGTTGCCACTGCTGGGGTGTCACCAGCCTCGGCTGCACTTTCTCTATGCCGTCGATGACCGGGGCGCAGAGAATGCGCTCGTCCTTGGTGCGGAAGATATTCACCCGCTTGATTTTGGACAGGTCGGCATTCTCTGCGGGACCAGCAAACAAGTCCACTTTCAGTTCCGGCCTGTTCTGTGCCAGGGCGTAGTATTTGTTAGCCAAGTCGTGGCGGACTTCGGCAGATGCTTCTTGTTGACCTTGTTTGATGGTGGTAAAGAAACGGTTGACATCCTCTTTGTCGGGATAGACGCTGAATGACGTTTCTCCCTGCGGTTTGAGGTACAATGCCCAGCGTCCGTCATCGTCACGCAACATCTGTATGCGGTCGAACTGTACGGAGGTCGCGTTTTCTACCGCTTCCGACACGTCGATGTACGAGAGTGTCCGCAGTTCCTTGCCCTCCAATTTGGCCGTGGTCACCTCCTTGCCTTCAAAATAACTGTCATCGGGACGGAAGCCCAGCAAGCCATCCTTGTTGAAGAAGCGGACGAATGTAGCCCCTTGCGCCCGCAAGGCGCTCTCAATGCGTGTTTTGGAGAAGCCGGGCAGGTTGTTCGTCACCGCCTTTGCCCCGCGTTCAGACCGCTCTTGGGCGTTCATCACCTCGTCCGGTGTCAAGCAGTATGGGCGTTTGTCGCCGTCGGACAAGACCACATGACCGCCCTCCAACGCTCCGGCCGGCAGCACGACATCCACGATGCCCGTTTGCTTGTCGCACACGATGACCATCTCCTTGGTAGAGCGGTCGGGTATCCCCTTCAAGCTGTCCGACACCGTATAGCTGCCCTTGGTATTCCATTCGGCGGGCATATATTCCTTGCAGGACTCCGCCATCTGTGTGCCGTAATGGACAGCTTCGGTAAAGGCGATTTCCATCACTTCAGGGTCTTCATCATGCACCTTTAACAACGCTTCCTCCACTTTCTTGTCATAGAAGCCCAGATTGAACTTTTCCAGGAACGTCTGTTTCTCGGCGGGAGAGGCGAAATTCCGACTGTCCACACCCATGCCTCCCTTGCGGATGATGTCGATTAGGATGGCGCTCTCCCTTGAATCCACTTGCGGCTTCTGTTTCTCGCGCAATTCGGTGGTGCGCTTGTGGTCAAGCAAGGTCGCGTATTCTATTTTCTCGCCACGCTCTGCCTTGCGCATCACCTCCACGGCATTGTTCACGTCCGTTTCGATGGCTTCCAACAGGGTGGGGTTCTCTTGCAGTTCCTGTGTCCAGTATTCCACCAAAGGCAGGTTCTCCGCTGACATCTTGGCCGGCAGGCCGAAATCCATCATCTTCACTCCGGCAGCGAGTTCGGCCACCAGCCGTTCATATTTCACGGCATCTTCCGATGGTGCTTTCCCACCCTGCATCACCATGCCTTCACGGGCAAGGCGTTGCCGGTGGCCGGTGGCGCTTGCCACTTGGCGCACCAATTCCTGCACATAGTCGGGGTAAGAGGAAAAATGTTTTTGGTCTGGCATATAGACGGCATCCTTGGCGGTGTCGTAACGGGGTGTGCCGGTACCGTCCTTGCGTATGGGCACGAGGTTTTCCTTGATTTGCGCCACGAAATGGTTGACGGCATTCCGGAACTGCCGTTCTTCCGCTTTAAGATTGCCCCGGTCGTTGATGCCGCCGTGGTTCTCCAATAGGGCACGGTAGGTTTCGGGAATGGAATCGGGCAGCGTGGTCTGGTCCACGTTGAACAGGATGCGTATCTCCCGGTTGCGCACCCCTTTGTATTGTTTCCGCTCTTCCTTGTCCAACTGGAGGTAGTCTTCCCTCGACATCGTGTCGCTCGGGTCGTTGCGGTTGACGTACTTCTCCCATTTGTACCAATGGAACGGCACTCCTTTCTCGCCTTGCAGCACCGCCTCGCCGTGTTTCTTAGCTTCGTTGAACGAGAAATAGCGGGCGGTCTTGTAACCGCCACGGTCGGCGTGCATACCGAGTATGAGGGCGTTGAACGGGCTGACTTCCGGACCTTTCGGGTAAAACCTTGGAGCCGTCCTGCCCGAAGCGTTCAACCAATAGCCGCCGCTGATTGCCGCGCCATTCAATGCGCCAGACAGCAGTTCCTTCTCCCGTTCCACGGCAGCTTTTTCTTGTGGGCTTTTGTCCTTGCTCATATATCTTCAGTTTAGTTTTACTTGATACCAAATGTCCTTTCCCTGCCTTCTTCCAAGGTCTGTTCCGATGCGCGGTAGTTTTCTTGGGTCATTTGCCTTGTTTCCTCATGCTTGGCCAGCACGGCATTGGCGAGGGTATTTATCGGCAATGCTCCTTCCCGGCAGGCTTCGGCGGCATGGTATGGCAACAGGATGCTGCACGGCACACCGTCGATGTCCATAAAGAGGTTGTCTCCTTGCAGTACGGGATGGGCGAGCCTTGCATTCAACGGTTCATCGGGATAGGGTTTATACAGCTGTTTGGCCGATGTTTCTTCTTGCCGGTCAAGAGCCTCCTGTCCGGCCTTGTTAAGCAGGTTCAAGCCGCCCATGCCTATCAGCACCATTTTCAACAAGGGGTTGCGGACGAACATGCCTAGCAAGATGGAGGCAATGGGCAGCAGGCTGTCCTTTACCCCGAATGATTTGGTATGACCGGTGAACAAGCCTATCAGCACATCGGGAAGCATGGAAACAACATAGCCCAGGTTCCTGCCCACACCGCCGATACCGTCTAATCCGAATGTCCTGAGCAGTCCATCCCAACCGTTTTCATTAGAGGGCTGTTGATCTGGTTGTCTGGTTTGTCGGGGCGATTGTGGCATTTGTGGCTCGTCCGATGTCGGTCCTTGACTGTCTGATGTCGGTGCTTGCTCGTCCGTAGAAAGGGGGTTCAAACTTTTTATACCCTTTGGTTCTTCTTGCAAGGCTTGTTGCTCAGCCAAGTATTCTTCCTCATGTCCGGGTGCCACGACCAAGGGCATATTCTTGTAGCGTTCATCGTTGCGTTTGTCTTCAAATATCTCGGGAAACATTGACTGGAGGCTGGGAAAATCCGGTAGGGTATTCTGCTCCATCCAATCCGCCCATACCGGTCTTTCGGTAAGGATGCCCATCGGCTTGGCCAATTGGCTGTTGACCGACAGCACATAGTCGTTCTCGTAGGATAGGATTTTGTTTCCTTGCTTGCGGAAGCCAGTGAACACGTTATCCTCCGCACCGAACACGGCACGGCTGATGCAATCTTCTACGGTGGGCGGTTTCTTTCCGGCATTCTCCTTGCCCTCGATGTACCACTCCACACCGTAGGAAGCGGCTTCCAAGCCCACCGTTCCTGCCAGTGCCGCCCAAGATGCGATGCCGCCGGTAGCCACGGCATCGGCAGCCAATGACACGCCGCGTCCGGCCCACTTTTCCCCGGTGGAAGGGTTATAGGCGGCCTCGCCCCTTGCGGCTATCTCCTGTTGTAAGGGGGAGCGCATCAACGAATCGGCAAACCCGAACAAGCTTCCCTCCATGCCCTTGCGCAGCACATATTCCACCGATGACTTGGGCATCTGCTCTTTGACCATACGGTCAACCATCATTTGCTCCACCCGGTAGTCCACGTAGGCGTATGCAAGGTCGCCACCTAACCGGGCAGACAGCTTGTCGTACTGCTCCCTGCCAATCTCGGCGACCACGGCCTCCCGCCATTCATGTGCCAACAGTGCCAGGTCGGATGTGAAATCCTTGTTCCCGGCGATGCGCTCACGGCACATCTCCACATAGTCCTCGGCGGTCTTGCTGTTCCATTCACCCGTCAGGCGCAGATACTGCAGGGTGTTGTCAGGCATACCCGTGGCACCGGCGGCAAAGCTGCCAAGCAACCCCGCCGGGCTGAGTGCGTATTCGCCAATTTCTTCCGCCTGTTTCTTGCCGAGAAAGTCCTTCACGCTACGCATGACAGGGACGAAATGGGTGTCAAAGTAGCTTTGCAGGCAGTATTCCACTTCGGCAAACCGTTCGCTATGTTGTATTTCCTTGCTCATGATGTTACATGATGTTAAGTTGCTTCATCAGTTGTTCCTTGGTCTGTTCTATCGCATGGCGGCAGGCTTCCATCTGCTTGGGATAGTATTTCTCCAGCAGGGTGTCCTTGGCTATCTCATCGTGGATAAAGCCCACCGCCGTTTGCCGGTTGATCTCCACCGAGGCTTCCCCGTCCTCCTTGTTGTTGAACCAGGCTTTCGTCCACCAACGCAAACCTGCCCGGTCGGGATAGACGGTGACAAGCCTGGGTATGTCGAAACTGCGCACGTCTATCTCCAGTCCTTCCAACGGGTCGGTGACGCCGATGGCGGCTACCGCTTCGTCAAGTCTTTTTTTTTACCGCTTTCGTCCAACGTGGAGAGGAACACCCCGTGACGGAACGCCAAGTAGTCCAGGAAGTCGCCTATCAGCAGGTTTTGTACCTTGGCGGCGATGGGTATGGAGCGGCTGCCGATGCCGAGCGGGTTGGCCAACGAGGGTATCACCTCATAGAAATAGTTGCGGATAGCCGAAAGCGAGAAAATATTGCGTAGCGACTGGACGGTATGGCCGGATACCTTGTATTGTCCGCCCGCGATGTCCGTAAGGTAGTCGGGATAGAAGCGGAGCATCAGTTGCTCGATTTCCTCCCGGTCATCGTCATAGTCAGTGGGTATCTCCATTTCGAGGGTGTCGAAGTCGGGCATACCGGTATGTCCTTGTTGCTGCATCATCTTCAAATTGCCATAAATCATGGCGAGAAAGTCGATGGGGTTGATTTCTTCTCCGTCATACCGCACCTCCATGTGGAGCAGGTCGCCGCTGATGGCCAACACGCTCCCTGCCTTTACCTTTGCCCCGAACGGAGCCATTGCCCTTGCCAGGTGGGCGTAAGTCACTTCATACTTGCCGTACCGGGTCACTTGGAACAGCCCCTGCCTGGGGGTGCTCCCGATTCCCGTCACCACGCCGTCGGCCACTGCGGCCAGTATGTACCGATGCGTACCGAAATCCACGCCGTGGTGGAAAAACGTCTCGCCGCTCTTAGGATGGGCCTGTTCCTCATAGCCCAAGAGCATCTTCACTTCGCCGTCCCGTTCCTCAAACGGCATACAGTAGCCGCTTGCGGAAACAAGGTTCATTTCTTGTGTATAGTCCATATTCTCGTTATTATCAATTTTCTTTCCGTTTTATCTTCGCATTCCTCCTTGGCGTTCCTGGCTCTCCTGCGGCGTTTGCCCTATGGGATGCGTCTGCTCAATCCGTGAGTGGTTACCGATAAGCATCATGCCCAGCAGCAGGCCGCCTATCTTGCCTAACCAGCCGAAACGGCCAAACACCAACAAGGCGGAAGCTACCAAGCCGAGCATTCCCAAGCCCGACATGTTTCCTTTTCCCAAGTTGGAGAAGAAATTGCCGAACATATCCAAACCGTTCCCACCAGTTATGTTGCCTAAGAACGTTCCGATACCTCCCCATGTCTGGTTCATGGTGGAAACGCCATCCTTTACGCCTTGCAGGGCTTCACCTGCCTTGTCAACAGCTTGTTCTACACGGTCTGCGGCTTGTCCGGCTATTTCCATCCCTTTGTCCACGTTTTCTTCACCGACCAGCACGTCGGCCACGGTGCGCACTACCGGCTTGTCGTTCACAATGTTCTCCCACGCAAGGTAACCCATGCCGCCTCCGACCACTGCCGTTTTTGTGGCGTGCCCGAATCCTGCAAGGGTACGCTGGGGATGCACCACCGCCCCGCCCATCGAGCGGGTGACGGGGTTGTTGACCAACTTCTTGCCGAAACCCAATATTCTTGACCATCCTGCCATATCCTATAATATTTTGTAGTTGTTTCCATCCGTTTATAAATCTCCGTTTCTTCTCCATCTGCGCATGGCGGCACGGGCGATTTCTGCCTTGTCCGCTTTTTGCGGCCTTGCCCCTTCATCAATGGTCGCCCACACATCGGCCAGCGAGGTGTATTTCACCGCCAAAGTCAGGTGGCGAAGTTTTTTGTTCATCGCTTTCAGCTTCGGCCGGATGCCGAACACCAATTCTATCCGTTGTTTCTCGGTCATCTTGGTATCGCTCAGGCATACTTGCCGGATGTCGTTCACGATTTCCACGCTGCCCAATATCAGTTCTTGATAGATGCGGTTGCGGTTCGGGGTGAGTGCCACGGCAATGGCATTCCCTGCATGGCTGCGCAATTGGTCGTTCAGGCTACCTATGTTTTCTGCCAGTTTGCCTACCTCGTGGTAGAAGCCATATATCTGTGCCGCATAACTGATGATGTCGCGGAAAGAATCGAGGTAGTCGTTGAACTTCCGTTGGATGTCCGTCGTGCCTTCCACTTCCTCCCGTGTCCAGATATGCCCGGTGGTCTGCATCAGCATCGCCCGTTCCTGTGCCTTCAACTGGTCTTCCGCCTTTTCGGTATAGAGGTACACCATCCCGGCCAGGGTCGGGTCGATTTGCGCCTTTAATTGCAACGAGCAGACAAACAGCAAGCCCATTATCACGATATGTTTCTTTATCCCTCCCATGCTTCATTCATCATTATTTTTTCTTCATTGAATGATTTTTGCCGCCCTCCTCCATCTGTCTAAGGCAGCATGGGCCACTTCTCCGTTGCTACGGTCTATCATCCCGGCCGTGACGCTGTTCCACACATCAGTCATGGTGTAGTAGCGGATGCTCAGATGCAGCAGGTACAGTTTCTTGCTGAAAGCATCCAGCCTGTCGGACAAAGCCCAGAGGGTTTCGCTCCGTTCTGCACCTGTCAGCATGTTCTGCGGCCCTCCGGTAGCTACGGCATTTCTGAGTAGCGTATAAACCGAAACAAGTTCAGTGGCCGTTTCAATGTAGAGGTTGTTCATGCTCATCGTGGCGACAATGCCTTGCGGATTGTGGGTGATGGCCTTGCGCAGTTTGCCAAGAGTGATGAAAATGCGTACCCCGTCCTCATACAGGGTGGTGGCTGCTTTCAGCGAGGAGGCATAACCTTCCACCGTTTGCAGGTAGTCGCTGTATTTGCGTTCCCATTCATGAATGCGGTTGAACTCGGCGGCGATGGTGTTCTGCAAGACCGCCGTTTTAGTCTGGCCTTCAATCTGGTCTTGTATCTGGCTATTGATAGCCTCGTTGCCTTCTGCCAAGGCCAGCCATTCCAAAGGGTTGGTCTGTACGAATTGCGCTTGTACCCGGATGCCGGCGCACAAGGCAAATACGATGGCCCATATCTTAACGGTTCGTAATTTCATAGATTCCCTTTCTTCGTTTGTTCAATTCTACCCGTCCACGGATGACAGTCACTAAATCGTCATTTATCCCCATGCCGATGATGTCAAGCTGTGGCGTGGTGCGGTCGCCTGAATGGACGCTCACGGTTTTCAGCCCGCAAAGTTGTTGCAGCAGGTTGCTCCGCTCGGCGAAATCCACTACCCGGTATAGTTCCACGTAATCGCTGCTCCGGGTAATCACCCCATGTTCATATATCAGTTGTTCGTCCGTAATGCGGTAAATCATGCGTTTGAGGTAGATAAAACGGTAAGCCAAGACCAACGACATGGCCACTGACAACCAAAGCAACAATCCCTTGAACGGCATTCCGTCCATCCCGGCACAAGCGTAACCGCACAGGTCGAGCGTCAGCAACGGCAGGTTGTCGATAAAAAACTGCAATGTCCGTGGTCGTAATTGCAGGGTGCCGGGCAGCATGAATGGGGATTGTGAATTAATCTGTGTCATCGCCTGAATCTGGTTTGTTTTTCTTCTGTATTATCTTGTTCCATGCTCTCGTCCATCCGTTTGTCCAAGAGTTGGTCGTTCCAGTCCTTGTAACCCTCGCAGGGAGGACGGTAATCGATATGCTGTTTATCCAAGCCGAGTTCCTTACAGATGGCGTCAAAGTCAAAGGTGGCCACATTCATTTCGTGCCGCCCGTATTTCCCTGTCAAGTCGGTGACAACCAAGGTGTCTTTTTGGGTCGTATGCGAGTTGAATACCCTCCCGTTCATCTGCAAGGCGAAGTTCACGGCATAAAGCTGTCCCGCGCGGTCGCGGTCGAAACAGAGGTGGTGGTTGGCATCGGGTATCTGCTCCAGCATCCCGGCAAACTGCCGCACGCTCGGGGTACCGCCCGTGGAAACAAACACGGCATTTCCCAAGTCGGCGTATGCCACATTTCCCTTCTTTTCAATTTGGTAGAACGCCATCGCATCGAAGGCGCTCTCAAACCAATACACATCCTTTGCTCCAGACAGCGGTGTGGTATAGCCCACATCGCTGCGGTGCTGCTCAAGCCTGCCTATCCACATGCCTTCGGTGGCGTTACTCCCTGCCGCCATGCCCTTGTAAGCGGTCTTCCCCTCGGCATTGGGGCGGCTGCGTTCTTCCAAACCGACAATCTGTTTGCCCGGCCACGCGGGAAGCGACAATGGGAAAGCAAGGTTGGTAAATGCCTTGCCGTCCGTCCGATGTCTGGAAGCAAGGAAGAAATGGCCGCAAAAGGCACGTTGGGTGTCGAGGTTTATGCCCCGGTTCTTGAAATAGGGATAGAACTTCTTCTGGCTCTCCCAATCGTCCATGCGGAAGGCTTGCAGGTCGTATTCGTCGATATCAAACGGTTTGCCCTCCTTGCCGGGGTTGAATATCCTTGTTTCACGGATTTCCTGCGGTTCGTTCAACAGGCGGCGGCATACGAGGTTGACCAACCGGTCGGCGGACATCCCTGGAGTGTATTCGGCAAAGAAGTGGGGATGTTCCTTGATGAAGGAGATGACGTTGTAGTTCTTGCGTTCGGGTGGTTGGAAGCAGCAGAAGCCGTTGCCTGTGACGATGAACTTGTCGCCGCGCACCCTGCGCCCGTCGCTGTCAATGCGGACATACGACGGATAACGCAGTCCGTCACGACGGTTCAGCCGATAGCCTGCGTCCACCAGCAATTCCTGTATGCTCAGCCGCCTCTTGTAATCCTCGTAAGTCAGTTCTGCCATGACCAATTCTCAATTCCCCATTCTTAATTCTTCATTCTTCGTTGAATCACATTCCATGCCGCATCTCATGCTGCATCCGTTCCGTGTTCACGGCCGCCTCGTAGTTGCGTGCCGCCACATCCATCGGTGTGTCCACACCGGGCTTGAAATAGCAGCGTGGGGGTGGAGGGCCGTGCCTTTCTAAGTAGATGTCGGGGCGTGGGCCACGGCCCAGTTCGCCCATAACGGCCACGCCCGCCAACAAAGCCGCCTCGATTTTCGTTCCCAACGGCACGTTGTCCCTCGATTTCATGTCCACTTCCCCGAATATCTTGGAAAACAGTTTCAAGCGGTGGTAGTCGTCGATGGCCATGAACTTGTCATATTGCTTCTGGGTGATTTCGTGGCTCACGGCCTCTCCGTCAATGACGGCGGTCATACGGTACTTGCCCTCGATCTCGGTGGGCTCTACCCGAATCTCGTCCACCGTTACCTCCCGTCCGTGCCGCCCCTCCCTGTACCAGCCCTTGTCGGGATGGATATAAGCAAGGTCGTTACCGTCCATCACCACCGTACCTTTGGGCAGCTCCCTTTCTTCGGGCACTACGGATAACCCTTCATTGGCATATTGTCCTTGCCCGCCTTGCAATCCCTGCATTCCTTGCTCCAGTTGCTCCGCTTGGGCAAGCTGGCGGTTCAGGTCTTCAGTGACAGCCGGATGCAGTTCGATGGCAATCATTTTGTCGCTGTTCAGTATATCCATCGTGATGGGAACGGAAAAGTCCTCTTTGATGATGCCATTAATGATTTCCAGCCGCTTTTCCACCGGCATTTCCTGCGCGGAATTGTGGGTCAATGCAACCAGTTCCTCCTCTTTCAAGTCATATTGCAGGTCTGCGGGAATGGAGGCGGATTGTATGGTCAGCGTCTTGCGTTCGGGGTCGATAAGTATGCCGTGGCTTGCCAGGCATTCCTGCCATTTCTCATGGGTGAAATAGACAGGAGAAGTAATGAGGGTGTGATAGGGCTTGGCAGGCTCGGTGGGGCGTGGTCTGGGTTGTAAGGGTGTGATGACCGTTTCCAGTTCCTCCAACACATCCTGCCCGGCCACCGTAGCGGTGGGATGCCCCTTGTAGTAGAAGCCATAACCGCCGCTCTGCAACTCTCCGGGTTTCATGCGTCCGTCAGGCCGGTTGGGCACTATCGGTGCGCCGGGATAGTAAAGGTTACCGCCGATGCGTCGCAGGTGGAAGCCGTCCTGTTGGCGGGGTGTCCAGCCGAGGAAGCAGGCTCCCCAAGGGTGGCGCAAAGGAAATGGGCGTCCAAGCCGCCCGTATTCGCCCGCACCGATGCGGTAGCCGTGTAACCCCATGGCCACTCGTCCGTTGGCGTTCCGTGCGTGTACGAAATCTCTGGGCAAGTCGAAATCCGCCGCTACGATGCTGGCGAAGGTGTTGTAGCACCTTCGGTTGGCGTAGTTCGTGCCCCAGTCGGTCAGTGCCTGCAACTGTTTTTCGGTAATGGGATAGGAAAGCAACGGGGAGTCATGCCCCTGCACAAGCAGGACGAAGCCCTCGCTGCTTCCCGCTATATGTCCCCTCATGCCGTTGCGGGCCAACAGGTCTTGCATCTCCGGCGGAAGTTCCAAGGGGCGGGGGTTGGTATTCTTTCGTATGCTCATCTCAGGTTGTTCTAATGCCGTTATATGGTAATCAGGCATCGCCGCTGGCGAGTGCCGTTTCTATCTCCTCCTGCTTCATGTCGAGGAAGCGCAAGGCGGTGTCGTCGTCCATTGGCAGGTCGCGCAGGCGGCAGTACTTTTCGTATTCCGTCCTCCATTCCCTCGAATGGTGCCATACATAGTCTTTCCAACCATATTCACCGCTTTGCACTTTTTCCACAAGAGTTTCTTCCGGGTAGTATTCTTCCTTTGCCATGATGCCTTACAGTTTGGGGGTGTTGGCGTTCTGCATCCTGCACTGGCTGCTCCGCTTCAACTCGTTCCACATTTCCTCGGTGTAGTCGTCCTCATGCACATAGTCGAGACCGCCCTCGCCGTCTGCGACCCAGCAGCCGAAACAGCCGAAGTTGTACTTGTCCCATTCTCGTTTCGCTTCCTGCTTCCATTGCACACTGTCACCCGCGCACACCAACAGGCCCGTAGGCTCGTTCAGGTCGATGCCGATGGTCATCAGTTCATCGCCTTCCGCCACGGTCAGCGGTTCACCTACCCGCAGGCAGTTGATCTCCGCATGGGAAAGGTGGAACTCGTCGGCTATGATTTGCAGGTTGCGCCCAATGACGGGTATGGGTACGGAGAGGATTTGCTTCGTGCCGGAATCTATCTGGTGGAACGCCTGCACGGGGTTGTCACTGTCGCCTTGCATCGGTGCAATGACCGCCTTTCCTTCTATAAGGCGTTGTTTCTGCTCTTCGCTGAACCGCTCCAAGCGGCTCTCCACCAGCACGGGATAAAACAGCACATCGGCGGTGCCGTCCTCACGCCGCACCAACGAGAAGCGTGTTCGGGCATGAATGGTGTTGCCTTCCGAATCGTCCACACGAATGGGCAAAATGGGTGAACGGCGGCCCGAATGGATGGCTTGCAGCACATTCACCGGCAGGTCGCCTATCATCTCCCTTGTCAGTCCGAATTGTTCGAGGATGCCGTAGGGCACTTCCTCTTCTGAGAATTTGTATCTGTTCATTCGTCCGAAATTTATTTGTTCTCGGACAAATGTAAGACGGCTGCAAGTGGCAAAAGAAAGTGCAAGAAGAAATCTGCCCGGATTTAGGCTTAATTATGTTGGCAACCGAAAATCATACTGTCAATCATACTTCAAACGAAGAATGGGGCTTCCCTAAGCACGTTCGTGCCGGGAAGCCCCATTCGGGTATAAGTCGTTATGTTTACAGGTACAATTAAGACTTTTCAGCCTTGGTCGCTACATACATTTGATTCCTGCTGGTTGGGTTGTCGGGTTCTGTCATTGACAGCAGGCCTTCCGCAATCAAGGGAGAAATATACACGCGCTTGAAGTTTACCCTGTCTTTCAAATTGAGCATATTCATTATTTCCAAAAAACTTTTGGGTTCTTTGCAGAAATCCAAAATCAACGCTCTCCTCAAGTCCTTCTTGATGGGTTTTCTTGATGGGTTTTCTTGATGGGTTTTCTTAATGGTTTTTTCTTGATGGGTGTTCCCGATGGGCAACGTCAACACCACATAATCGGGCTGCACTTCTTCGGTCAACTTAGGCTCATCCCAACCTAGTTCTTTCCATCCGGCCAATATCTTGTCCACACCGCTTCCGGCTTTTTCTGCCTTGCCCAACAACATGAACATTTTTTGCAAAGTCGGATTACGGCAGATGCTTCTTCCTCCTTTAAAGTATTGTTGCTTCGACACTAACATCATGCCGGGGTTGGAGAAGGTCAGTTCCGTTTCTGTCCGGCGTACTACAATATTGCCAGTCGCATTCAAGTCTTGATGCACTATACAGTTGATAAGTGCCTCACGAACAGCATCATGGGCGGCGGTTTCCTCTTGTCTTTCATCGCCTATCAACTTGAACGGTTTTGGCAGGGCTTGGATGAGTTTGTTGTACACTCGTATATAGAATTGGAACAGGTTTGCCTCCCACGTTCCATCAGGATAGATACGATCGGTCCAGCGCACCTTGGCATCATCGGTGTACAACCGCTCTTGGTAGTCCACGAAATAATAGGGTTCTCCGGCAGGGTTGGTTATCATGTCGGATTGGCCGAACATCAAGAGTCCGGCACGGGTGATGCCGCTTTCACCTGTCGCTATGTTGTGGGAATAAGCACCTATCTTCTCCATGAATTGCAGGTCGTCCGTGAGCTTTGCCCAAGGATGGGTGGGGTGCAGGCTGGCAAACAACTGGCGGTATTGGTGCAGTGACGGCAGGTCAATGGCATTTTCAAGGGTGAACCCTTTTCGTATGATGGCATCTTGCGGATGGCTTTCATGTTCCGCATCGGCAAACATCCGCCTCACTTCCGCATCCGTACACAGGTAATCGCCCTCATGGTTCCGACGATAGGTATTGCCAATGGGGTTAGTCGTGAGGTACACGGGGCGCATATTATATTCAGCCCGGGGAATGTGGCAAACAAGCAAATATGCTCCCTCCACTTCCTTGACTTCCACGTCCTGTTCATGGGGCAGGCAGACGCTTACCTTTCCACGGTTATGGGCGTTGTCCCAAAAGTTCTTCTTGTATTTGAGTGCCGTTTCTTCGGAAAGGCCATCGAACAAGAATTTTCCACCCTTTTCTTGTACGCCCAATATGATTGTGCCCCCGTTGGTATTGGCAAATGCCGAATAGGTTTCCCAAAAGCTGCCAGGAAAGCCACCACGGGCGGATTTGAACTCGACTTCGGCCGATTCACCTTTTTGAACCAAGGTATATAATTCTCTTCTGATGTCTGTCATACGATTCTTGTTATGTTGCAACTGCATTGTCATCGGTTGCTTGATTGATACGACCTCACTTTGGTGATGCAGTTGCTTCTTACAGTTTGCAAATATAATGTTTTTTACGGTGTAACTTCCAAGTTAAGAGAGATTTCTCCATTTTTTCAGGCATCCGTTGTATAATCGTTGCGAAGTCTGATTGACAGGTCTGATTCCCTATAAAATCTTATAATATAGCCATTCCCACTATCGTCTTTTCGCTTTTACGCAAGCCACATATTACTTTTGTGCCATGAAAAAATCATGGCTACTATTCACCCTGTCTTCTTGTTTCCTCTCCGTACAAGCGCAGTTCCACACCATCGCTTACAGCAAGCCGCTCTATAAAGTAGAGGAAGTCGAAGAGCAAAAGGAAACAAAAAGCCTCCCCGAAGCTGGAGAGGCCGATAAGCCTGTTCCCCAACCATTGATAGCAGGGAAACATTCAGATGAAATGCACAGCCGATGGATTGGCTGTTATATGAGTGTTTCTTATCCTTTGAAGAAAATCATAGTTACTTCACCTTACGGACGGCGCAAAGACCCTCTCAGTGGCAAGCGGAGCAACCACAACGGCTTGGACTTGCAGGCAAGGAATGAGGAGGTCTATGCCATGATGCCGGGCGAGGTGGTTAAGGTGTCATCCGACAAGCGTTCAGGCAACTATGTGACCATCCGACACGGTGACTATACAGTCAGTTATTGCCATCTGTCGAAAACATTGGTAAAGAAAGGCGCACAAATCATGCCCGGAGAGGTGGTGGCCATCAGTGGCAACACAGGACGAAGTACCGGGCCACATTTGCATATCACCGCCAAATACGGCAAGAAGCACATCGACCCGGCCATCCTGTTGCAATTCGTCCGTGAAACACGTGCGGAAGCATGGGCGCATTTGGTAGCAGACGACTAAGCTCACTTCCCGTTCCCTTTCAGGAACTGCTCGTAGTCATATTCGTTCATCGTCGGCTTGTAGGTCTTGCCCGACAGGAACATCCTTGCTATCAGTATAGGCCAGAAGATGGGAATTGCCCATAGAATGACCTTGCTCCAATTTGTACCCCCATAGTCATTCCGTTTGTATTGTTTCGGATGTCGCTCTTGATACTTGGCTACCGGTATCAAGATGTATCGCCAAGCCAATAAAATGGCACCCACCCAGAACCAATCCAATATGAGCCAGCAAAACAGCACGGCCAGCCACAGTGCGGTGGTTTCTGCCGAGCAGACCTTTCGTAATATCTTACTGCAGAATTTTAGCAGGATATATCCCAGTACAATCAATACAATATATTCCATAATAAATTGAATTTCAGAATACTAATATACTAAATTATTTTCATATATGGAATTTTTTTCACTAGTTTTTTTGGGGGAAGAATCAAATGATTTTCTAATATTACTACATATATTGACTTCACACTTCTTTATCATGACTATACAAAAAACAACAGCTATCCATCATGAGAATGAGATAGCTGCTGTATCAATTATTATGTATGCCTACACCCTAGGAATATCATTCCTTCCAAAAGTCTTTAAAACTTGTTGGAGTGGTATTAGACTCGAATTTTATAATACATGAAGATCCTATACATTCGAAAATTTCGTAAATACTTTTCCCGTCAGATTTATCCACACAGATGCCTCCTTTAAGAATATGGCTTGGAGGAGTTATTCCGGAAAATTTCTCTACATAAATTGATACAGTTTTCCCAGCTTCATCCTGTTGCATACAGATAACATTGTCAGCTAAGGATCTCAAGCATCTTGCTAATCCTGCGCTTTTATCGCATAATATAATCAAATCAATGCTTTTCTTTTGACAGTAGTTTTTAATGGCACTTAAAAACAAGTCATTACCTTTTAATAATGGAAAACTGTAATCAATTTTTTGTAAATCATCAATAATAATCCGGCCAATCTTTTTATTGCCACCCTTTTTAAAACAAATATCCAATTGTTCATTCAAATAGTGCAATAATTCATCCGTAGATATGCATCCCATATTAATATTGAATGAATGCATCATTGAATAGCAGTTGTTACATTTTGATAATTGGCAATGGTATGAGCAATTTGCCGTACAGGAATATTCGTTCGCATAACTTTTGTTACTCTCCGATTCTTGCACTTGCTCAAAACATGGAATAATAGAATTTTCTTTATTTAAAGTTTCCCATGCAGGACATACCAAATGTTCTCTAAGATTGTCAATTAATCTGTCAAAGGTCAAGAATAAGGTGTGGATACCTTGTCTTGCCGCGCAAAAGCAGCTTCCTGCAGCCAAATAAAATTTGAAAGAATTCGGAGAACCAAGAATGGCGATTATTTTACCAGAAGGATTACTATTGCGACCATGTTCCTTGTAGCCCAAAAGCTCTTGTAGGGCTCCATTTACTGTGGTTACTGCCTCATTCTTGTATTTATAGTGCAAATTACGCAGTATATCCATAGCTGAATTTTCAGCCTTCTTGTAATCATCATATTCTTTTACTTTTGGTAGAGTTTTGTCCTTGACATCGCCCGTGACTTTGGCATTTACGTGGCGTAAATAATGATTCTCCAAGACCCCTTGTTGGGTGAGAATTTTGGCTTGTGGCAAATAGCGCTTTTGCTGCAACAGAAGATGGGAACTTGGATATACTTCAATCCCATAATCCCTTTTTTTGTACTCATGCCACCCGTATGCGTACATTTGAAAGACACTCTTGCAAATGCGTAAGGAATGGGATGTATAGTTTTCCTTATTGTTTTCTATACGGCCAAGCTCTATCAGTATATCTGCACTAATTTTAAGTTTTTCATCTAGGTCGTCAATCACTATGATGGTTACAAGTGCACTTTTTCTTAAAATATGCTCAAAGGGTGTCAGTTCAAAGCTTCTCAGATCACTATCGCTAATTTTTGTTAGGCCGTCTATGACGATACAGGAAGATGGCATTGAACTATTTTTCGAATTATCTTCTGCTCCTTTTTGTATATGAGAAAGAATTTTGCTGAATGTATGCGACGGGGTTGTCACATATTTATATTCCATCTCTTTTTTGGAATCTTTATTCCCGCTTACTGTCGGGATATGCCCATTGAATTGGACTTCAAAAAAATCATTTCTGAAATCGCAATTCCCTTCTGACGAGAAAGCACCTAAAACATTCTGATAATCAGATACATTATCATGTCTTCGGGTAAAAAGAATATTTGCTTGCGAATCTATGGATTGGGCTGTCCTGAAGTGTAATGAATTGGTTCGGATATTGTAAAATACAATGCCTTCTGATATATATGAATCTATTTTGCTTTTTAGATTTTCTGGAAAGGGCGGAGGAGTGCAGGATTGTGTAGCTCCTGCACGAATCTTGCTCGTATCAAATATGGCATCCGCAAACCGGCTTCCTGTCCATTCATCATTCTCTTTTGTCCTAATCATTTTGTCAATGCACTTGGATATAATGAAATCCAAAAGCATGTCGTTCATTTGGTCAGTCTTCTTATCCAACGAATAAAAAGCCGGAGCTTTCGGTTTAACTTCTAAGTTATTCAGTGATTTGGCGATACCGTGCATCATTTGCATCGCAAACAATGTCTTGTCAGTACCTCTATCTCCTTTTAAAACTATGATGATTCCTTTCTCTGATGATGCAACATCTTCTCCTGAAAGTATCAAAGGCAATTGGAGGCCACCAAGCAGCATTTTATCCAATCCTTGTATCCCAGTCGAGATTTTCCCAACTGTATCTATTCTTCTTCCCATAAGGCATTAAATATGCGGTTATACAATTCTTTATATCCTTCTGGTTCAAATATGGGAGTCAAGCCATAATTCGTAAAAAACGCATCTTTGATTTCCATTATTTGAACGTAACTTTTATAATCATACAACTGACTTTTTTTCAAGTAATTCTTTGTAGAGGCATGGAGAAAATATATCTTTTCTTCGTTGCCAATTGAACTAGCATAATGTACCATCCTTTGGGGGTTGATGTCGCTCAATGAATTTCCTACAAACAGAGAGGTAAAATGACACAAGAAATGCAGTTGGGTGGCTGTTTGCCAGGAATAGACATTGCGGACATTATCGTAATACTCTTCCATCGAAAGGACTATCTCGTTCCCGTCACTAAGAAACGGTTCATTAAAAGGAGGCAAATAGCCATGTATATGGTATATCGGCAAAATATTGTCTGCTTGCTGGGAATTATTAAAATTTCCATATACTTCTTCTATCCGAACTCCATTCTTCCATCGCTTGTTGTTGTCTAAAATAGTTCTCTCTTTAGCTGAAAAAAACTTTTCCTTGTTTTCATAAAGGATTTCAGCAGCCATGGTCAGGAATTTATCGTAATTATAGGTGACAATGGCAACCAGTGGCTCGTATAGCAGGATGAACTTGGCAAGTTGGTACAATGAATTTAAAGGAGGGTCATCTTCTTTTGATTCTTTTCCGTTGCTATAATGTTCGAGGAAAGTATCACGCATCTTGTCTTTATCGCAGTATCGATACAGTTGATGTCGGATGGTATGGATATAATTATTACCCAAAATAGACTTGATGATGGAGGCCCGAACCAATGAGGTGAACTCTCCTTCAACCGTACCATGCAATGTTTCCCAAAGAAGTTGTTCTTCTTCTGTTCTCTGACTAATCCTTTTTGAAGAACAAAGCAAGCTTTCTAAACGTTCTCTTTCTTGGGTCGTGTATCTTTTCTCAGCTGCTAATATGGACAAGGCATCTTTTAGCATCATGTTTAACAATCCATTCCAACTGATGTCAATGTCGCTGTTACCACCCAAATTGATTCCAGCACCGACAAATAAGACAATTCTTTTTTTGTCCTTAATGTCTTGCTGCAGGGCTTCAATATTCGCCTGATAAGTATCATGCTCGAATATCAAATGCTTGGATTTGTCAATTAATCGTTCCATGTCCATTCATAGCGTTCTATATCTGTTTCCGTTAGCATGTCACCCATCTGTACCTCTACAAAATACAAATCAGTAATCGCCTTAACTGCATGTTTCTGCCCTTTGCGGATATATACGACATCGCCTCGTTGAATATTTTTGGTTTCACTGTCTATCACCAAGATGCCTGTTCCCTCCACAAAAGTCCAGACTTCATCCCGATGGGAATGTCGTTGGTAGCTGATACTTTTCCCTGCTTTGATGCAGAGGTGTTTTGTCAATGAACGGCTTTGTCGGTCTGCCGTTTCATGTCGGTCTATTACCTTGTATGTTCCCCACCGGCGTTCTTCATACATGGGGCGGTCATTTATCTGGCTAACTAAAGGTTTGATGTGCTCACATCCATCTTTATCTGCGACCAAAATACCGTCTGGGCTTGCCGCTATGATAAGATTATCCGTTCCTACACAGACACATGGAATGTCAAGGTTATTAATCACATATGTATCATGACAACTTTCATCTAACAATACTCGGCCAATGGTTTTGCTTCCAAGCACTTCGGTCAATGCATCCCAAGTACCTAAGTCTTTCCAAATTCCATTGAAAGGAACGACAGCCACGGACTTTGCTTTCTCGGCCACTTCATAGTCGAAACTGATTTTGGGTAGTTCCCCATAACGGTCGCGGGACTCTTGGAAAGTACCGGCTTGTATGTACTTCCGCACAATATCCGTCAGGTAGCCCAAACGGAAAGCGAACACGCCACCATTCCACAAGGCTCCACTGTCAATCAGTTCTTTGGCTCTTTCTTCATTGGGTTTTTCTGTAAAGCATTCAACTTTATAGATAATACCATTGGAACTTTGTGGAACAATGTAACCGTATTTGGTAGATACGTATGTCGGCTCAATTCCCATCAATACGAGGTCAGCAACGCTATGTTCCACGGCATTTGCCATCAGCCCGATGGTACGGAAATAATTTTCATCCGTATAGGGGTCGCTTGGCATAATCACGACTACCTCATCACGGGAACAGCCCTTTTCCTTTTCAAGATACAGGCAGGCCAAGGCAATGGCAGGGAAAGTGTCACGTCGTTCAGGTTCGGTCACGACATCTACCGAATCACCAAGCTGACAGCTTATTGCATCCCGTTGTCCTTCGCCCGTGGCGATGATTATCTCTGCATCGAGTTGGGACTCTTGAATTTGGCGTATTACACGCTGTACCATCGACTCCCGGTTTCCATTAGGAGTAGGCAGTAAACGCAAAAACTGTTTGGAATAAGAATCATTGGACAGCGGCCACAGACGTTTGCCAGAACCGCCGGATAATAATATAAGTTGCATTGTGAATTATTTTGTTTCAAACCTTTTCCTTTATTTCATTTGGGGTCTAAGTCGCTTGTAAGAGGAAGCATACATCGCTATGACAATAAAACAAAACAGCGGAATGAGGAATCCGAGTGCCATATTGTTTTCACCTAACAACCCCATCAGTACAGGAGCTATTGCCCCGCCCACGATAGACATAACAAGGTAGGATGATGCTGTCTTGGTATTGCCGCCTGTGACATCGGTCAGTGCCATTGAGAAAATGGTAGGAAACATCACGCTCTCAAACAGGTAAGTAAGACAGAGTGCCGTCATTCCTACTTTTCCACTGGAGGTGATGGTGAGCAGCATGCAGATAGTTGCACCGATGGCACAGGCCGTCATCAGCCGCGCAGGAGCTACGGCCTTTAAGATGAGCGAACCGAGCAGGCGGCCTGCCATAAACAATCCCATGCCGCCAATGGAGAGCATCATCGCTGCCGTGGACGGGCTTAGCGAGGCGTCGGCTTCAAGGGCATAGTTGATGAAGAATGAGTTGATCCCGGTCTGCGCGGACACATAGAGCAACAATGCCACTACTCCATAACGGAAAGTGCGGATGTGCCAGATGGAGGTGACGGATGACGTGTCTGGCATAGGTTCATCAAATTTCGTATTCTCCTCATCTGGCGATGGTAGATGCAAACGGAAAAATACGAATCCCAGTACGACCACTAAGCAGCCAATGACCGCGTAAGGTAAGGATATATTCCCATCTTCTTCCCCAAGAATTAGAAGCCCTCCAACCATCGGCCCTACCACCCAGCCAAGCCCGTTGAGGGCTTGTGCAAGGTTGAGCCTGGCGGCTGCCGACCGTTTTTCACCCAATACGGAGATATAGGGATTGGCCGAGGTTTCGAGACACGTCAGTCCGCATCCTATGAGAAACAGGCAGAACAGGAAAAACGGGAAGGACATCAATTGCCCACCGGGAATGAACAGCAATGCGCCTGTACCATAAAGCAACAGTCCAGTCACAATACCGATGCGGTAGCCCCACCGGCGTATAATCCGTCCTGCCGGGATGGCCATGAGGAAATAGCCGCCATATACCATCGCCTGTACCAATGCGCTGCGAGCTTTGGAGATGACCAGCACATCTTGAAAATGCTTGTTCAGCACATCAAGGATGCTGTGAGCCACGCCCCACAAGAAGAACAGCGAGGCGACAAGGGCGAACGCCGTCACATAGTTACGACCATCTGTTCCTCTGAACATGCCTCTTGTTTGACCACTCATAGCTTGAAGATTTGTTCCATCAGTTGCCATTTCTCTGTTGAGGGTGCTGTCGGGTCGCAACCTTGGAACCGGGCAACGTATGCTTCCCACTCCGCCTGTCTGGGCAGGGTGGCCAACCTTGCATTGTCCTTTTCCCAGTCGAAGTCATCCACCGTATCCATAATCATGAACGATGTGTGTCCATGAAGGTAGATTTGCATGTCAAGTATGCCTACCGAACGAATGCCTTCCTTTATTTCCGGCCATACACGTCTGTGCACCTCTACGTATGCCTCTATGGCTTGTGCATTGTCGGGGAAGGTGAGTATTTGACAATATCGTTTCATTGCGCGTGAGGGATCTGTTAGAACTTGTCACCAGAATTACGACGGCGGATGGTCAATCGGATGGCTCCTTCGGGAATGCTGTCTTCATCCCTGCATACCAAAGCAAGGTAGCCGCCACCTCCGGCACCTGGCATTTTCCACGCCAACACACCGTCCATGACGGAGTGTTTGTCTATATATTCTTGTACTCCGGGTTGCATCATGGCGGGGAACATGGCTACTTGCGCCTCGAAAGAAGCCTTGTAGGCAGAAGCAAAGTGTTCAAGGTCACGGTTTAGAATAGCATTCCAGCATTCATCAGCGGCTGTGGTGAGTGCCCGCACATGTTGCGCATCTATCTGTACCCCCTCTATTACCGAGCAGCCATCTCTGCGTGGGAACATCGGCACCAAACACAATCTTTCTTCCAGCCAATTCAAGACCTCCTCATCGTGACATGATTCGAAATGCGTGGGCCAGTAGTGTCCGTCATAATAATGGCGTACCAAACCGGGCATACAAATTCCTATGGCATCTTGTGCGCCAGAGATAATCCCGTCCGACCTTTCGGGGTCATTCTCAAAGCAGAACACCAAACGTGCGAGCATTTCTGGATCCATATCCGGCAATTTATACGGCCAAATACTGCGTATGCGATTACGGGTGGAGGTGGATAATCCGCACCTGTCTTGTATCTCAAAGGTGGGTTCGAGGGATATGGTTATCGCCCAACCTGCACCGTATCGAGATACATACGGCTGGTCAATCCAAGTTCCGGCCAAATCCAGTCGGGTCGGTATGGAGCAAGTTTGCTTTTTAAGGTCGGTGCTGGAGCGGGCGGTCAATCCTTCCGACGGGGTACGTGGCAACACGATGTATTCCATTCCCATTCGGTGGCATAGGGCCTCTTTTTCGTCAGAGGCACCATCCTCATTCACGACAAAAATGTCGGGATGCAATTGTTCCACCGTCGGTACAAAATCCATCACTCCGTCACCGGCGTTGATGAAAGCGTCCTTGACGTAGCGAATGGCTTTGACCATGAACAACCGCTCCCTTTCCGGATAAACGGTACGGTGTTTCTTGTAATGCAGAATGGTTTCATCCGAACCAATGCCTACATAGAGGTCTCCATATTGGGCGGCTTGACGGAAAAATTCCACATGCCCGCTGTGCAACAGGTCGTAACAACCTGATACAAATACTTTCTTCGGTGTCATCTTATCTTTCTGCTCGCATAGGATTGTTTAAGAAATCATCGTAAGCCAACCGAATGCCGTCTTCCAGTTCCGTCTTGTATCTCCAGCCCAAGGCAGTAGCTTTCGACACATCGAGCAGCTTTCTCGGCGTGCCGTTAGGACGGGTCGTGTCCCAGCGTATTTCGCCTGTAAAACCGACAATTTTGGCTACTAATTCTGTGAGTTGCTTGATGGTTAGTTCCTTGCCCGTACCGGCATTAACAGTTTCGTTACCCGAATAGTTGTTCATCAGGAATACACATAGGTTGGCGAGGTCGTCCACATACAAGAACTCGCGCAATGGTGAACCGTCACCCCAGCAAGTTACATACGCCAATCCTTGCTCTTTTGCCTCGTGGAAGCGGCGTATTAGGGCGGGCAGCACGTGGCTGTGTTCGGGATGATAATTATCATTTGGCCCGTAGAGGTTGGTGGGCATCACGCTGATGTAGTCAGTACCGTAATGGCGGTTAAGGAATTCACAGTACTTCAAGCCGGAAATCTTTGCCAATGCGTATGCCTCGTTGGTTTTTTCCAATTCGCCTGTCAACAGACAACTTTCCTGCATTGGTTGTGGTGCCATTCGTGGATAGATGCACGACGATCCGAGAAACTCCAGTTTCTTGCATCCGTTCTCCCACGCGGCGTGGATGACGTTCATTTCCAAAATCATGTTCTCATACATGAAATCAGCAAGGGCAGACTGGTTGGCAACAATACCACCCACTTTGGCCGCCGCAAGGAACACATATTCGGGCTTTTCTTCGGTGAAGAACTTCTCCACCGCTTCCTGCCGTGTCAAGTCCAGTTCCCTATGGGTACGGGTAACGATATTCGTATATCCCTGCCGTTCCAGTTCCCGCACAATGGCTGAACCCACCATGCCCCGGTGCCCAGCCACGTATATCTTTGAATCTCTTTCCATTTTGTCAATTCTTCATTTTTCGTTCTTCATTCTTCATTATTTGACGATTCCTTTCTCCAGATATTCAGCGAGATTCGTGCGTACCCGTTCACCGGCACGCTCCACAGCTACTTTTGCCATGTCAGCATCCACCATCAGCTTCACCAATTGCTCGAATGTGGTCTTTTGCGGGTTCCAGCCCAATTCCCGTTTGGCCTTGGCCGGGTTACCCCAAAGGTTGACAACATCGGTAGGGCGGTAAAAGTCCGGTGACACTTCCACCAGCACCTTGCCGGTCTTCGTGTCGATGCCTTTCTCATTTTCGCCTTCACCCTCGAAGCGCAATTCTATTCCGGCATAGCGAAAAGCCAATTGGCAGAACTCGCGCACAGAGTGTTGTTCACCCGTGGCGATTACGAAGTCTTCCGGTTTATCGTTTTGGAGTATGAGCCACATGCACTCTACATAGTCCTTGGCATAGCCCCAGTCGCGCAGCGATGACAGATTGCCGAGGTACAGTTTCTCCTGCTTGCCTTGGGCAATACGCGCGGCGGCAAGGGTGATTTTCCTTGTCACGAAGGTTTCGCCCCGGCGTTCACTCTCGTGGTTAAACAGAATACCCGAACAGCAGAACATATTGTACGCCTCGCGGTACTCTTTCACAATCCAGTAACCGTAGAGCTTGGCCACGGCATACGGGCTGTATGGGTGGAATGGTGTGTTCTCATTCTGCGGCACTTCCTCCACCTTTCCGTAAAGTTCAGAGGTGGAGGCTTGATAGATACGGCAAGTTTCCGTTAAATCGCATTGACGCACGGCCTCCAAAATACGGAGTACGCCTGTCGCATCCACATCCGCTGTAAACTCCGGTGAATCAAATGACACCTGCACGTGACTTTGAGCCGCCAAATTGTATATTTCATTAGGCTTCACTTTCTTCACTACCTGTAGGATGCTCATTGAATCTCCCAAATCGGCATAGTGCAAGTGGAAATTCGGATGTCCTTCCAAGTGCGCGATACGTTCACGGTAATCCACAGACGAACGGCGTATTGTGCCATGCACATCGTAACCTTTTTCTAATAAAAATTCAGCCAAGAACGAACCGTCTTGGCCCGTAACACCTGTTATAAGAGCGGTTTTCATTTCAATTGTCGTTATATTTGTTCATGATATAAATCACCTCCTCAATCCGAGTTGCCATCATAACAGGCAAACTATCGGATTCGAGCTTGTTTTCAGTCATTATCCCGACAAGTACCAGTTGACAACTTTTATTGTAATACCACAACCCACAACCGCTAATCCCTTTGGGTGATGAAAGATTCAGTTTGCCGTCCGATTGAGTACAAACCAATTTTGATGGATTATACTCTATGAAGATGTTATATCTTGGGTCATATCTCAGATTTATTCCTTCCTCTACAAAAAATCCCTTGGTGTTCATTTCCAAGGGGCGAGAAATAATCTTATCCGATTTAAGGTCTGACCATTCCGCTGGGAAACCATATACGAAATATCGGCTTTCTGAAGTCATAGAATGGTTGATGCTGATACAGCTATTTTTGACAAAATGTTTCTTCGCCCCTCGCAATTCGCAGGCGGTTTCATCATCAAGAGGGATGACGGCCAAATCTACATTATATTCGATGGGATTGTCGATATTTGTAAAAACTACATGCCGTAAGGGATAATAGAAACCATCGGAATAAAAGCCGATATTTTCAAGTGACAATTTGGATTCTTTGGGGTCTTCATAGTCATTTTCATCACTATATGGATTCCTTTTTTGTCCTGTTGCGTAAGGCTGAACAACGTGTGCAGCCGAAATTATATGGCATTTCCCCTTATATTCCAACAGGACTCCTGAACCAATTGGTTCAGGAGGGCATTTTTCCCAATCGGGCCTGTCGTTGTGGAAAAGTTGGATAGTATATAGTCCTATGTCATTAAATATCTTCTGTAGGAATTTTGAAATCTTGTAATCAGAATTATCCACTATGAATGCTTGTCTAATATTTCATACTTTGAGTGCTGACTTTTGAATTCGGGAACAATCGCTTTCATCCGTCCGACGATGTGCATATCATCGTCGTGCTGGCTGCTTTGGATCAAATCATCGATAGCCAAGTGAATGGAACCATAGTCATATTCTCGTACTTTGGCGATTTTTATTTTGGGATGGAAAGTAGGCAAGGTCGTTTCTTTTTCATTTAAGACCTCTTCATACAATTTTTCTCCATCCCGAAGACCTGTGATTTTTATTTCGATGTTTTTGGCATGGCTTAACAGAATCATCCGTTTAGCCAAATCGATGATTTTTACTGGTTCTCCCATGTCAAAAACAAAAATCTCTCCTCCATGACCCATTGTCCCTGCCTCAAGGACGAGTTTGCAGGCTTCGGGTATGAGCATGAAATAACGTATGATATCCGGATGCGTTACAGTAACTGGGCCTCCATTTTTTATTTGTTCTTTGAACAGTGGTATTACCGAGCCATTGGAGCCTAAGACATTTCCGAACCGTGTTGTGACAAACTGGGTTACACCTTTCACCTTTCCTTCTTTGATGGCTTTATCCAAACTTTGAACATATATCTCACAGATTCGTTTGGAGCACCCCATTACGTTCGTTGGGTTGACTGCCTTATCGGTGGAAATCATTACAAACTTTTTAATGCCATATTTGACGGACAAATCTGCAATGATTTGCGTACCAAAAACATTGTTGATGATGCTTTCACTCGGATTGTCCTCCATCATGGGAACATGTTTGTAAGCAGCTGCATGAAATACATAGTCGGGCTTATGAGCCTGGAATATTTCTTCCATTCTCTCTTGATTGGCAATATCCCCGACCAGCGTGTACGACTTGATGGATGGGAAATCGTGCGCCATCATTAGTCGTATGTCATGTAGTGGTGTTTCGGCCTGATCTACTAAAACTAATTCTGACGGATTATAAAGAGCAACTTGGCGGACAATCTCACTTCCAATGCTTCCTGCAGCTCCTGTGATCAGAATTCTTTTGTTGCTGAGCAACTGCCCGACAGCATTCATATCGATTTCAATCTTCTCGCGTGCCAATAAGTCTTCTATATTTATTTCCCGCAATTGCAAAAGATTAATATCTCCTTTCCCATTCCATTCTTGTGCGTCAGGAATAATCAAAATGCGAATGCCGTTTTCTATCAGATTATGAACCATCTGAACATTTTCTTTTAATTTTTGGCTTTTCAGCGGAGACACTAATAATGTATCCGTTTGTTCTTTCTTCATCATTGAAACCAATTTGTCATCGTTCAGATAAATTTTCACCCCCATAAGAATATGATGTTGCATTTCTTCTCCGTCAGAAACAAAACCTGCTAAAATGTATTTGGCGGGATTTTCATTTCGGATGCTTTTAGCCAAACCTACTCCACCGTGTTTAACTCCATATATGAAAACTCGTTTGGCTTGCAGGTGATGATAGGTAGAATCATATACGTTCTTTATGAGGATCCGGATTCCCCATATAACCAATAAACTCAAAATAGAAGCAGCTAAGATGTCCCGAGTTACGAAATTAGTAGGGAGAAAATTTAAACCATCCCATTGATTAAACAGTATAGACAACAAACATCCAACAAGTATGGCAGAAGCAATCCTCTGCAAGTCTGAGAAAGAAGAATAGCGTATGATTCCTGCATACGTGTGAAACAACCTGAATCCGACAATGTAGAATAGCAAATAGAATGAAAGAGTTGCCGTTACAGTCCAGAATGTTTGCAGGGTAAGCAATGTTCCATGACCGACTGCATACACAAACAATCCCGATAGGACGAAAATGATACAGTCAATAATAAAAATGCACCAATATGGCAGAGCACCTTTGGTGAAATACCAATAGGCTAATTTTGAAAATAAGTTCATTATTCAATATTCTGTTTGATTTCGGTTACAATACGTGCAACATCTTTTTCAGACACGTAAGGTCCACTTGGTAAGCATAATCCAATTTTGAATAAAGATTCCGATACTCCGTTGATGTAACTTGGACTTCCTTTATAGACCGGTTGTAAGTGCATGGGTTTCCAAAGTGGACGGCTTTCTATGCCTGCGGCATCAAGTGCCATTCGCATAGCTTCCACATTTTTGTTTGGTTCACAGTCAGTGTGGGTGGACAATGCGTTGTGCGTTACACCGGCTGCGCCACCCACTGCGCCTTGCACCTTCTCTGCGTATGCTTTTTCTTCACCTTTCACGTGCAACTCAGGAGCAAGAGTGATAGTATTGAGCCAATAGTTAGAATCTATTTCTTCAGATGGATTTCGATGGAAAGTAATCCCCGAAATATTCGCAAACAATTCCTCATATAGAGCAGCAAGTTTCTTGTGATGCAGAATATGTTCATTCAACACTGTCATCTGCCCTCGCCCGATTCCAGCGCAGATGTTACTCATACGGTAATTGTAGCCAATTTGCTCGTGTTGGTAATAAGGATAACTTTCACGAGCTTGTGTGGCATAGAACATGACATTTTGTTTGGCTTCATTGTTGGGGCATATCAATGCTCCGCCACCGGAAGTTGTTATCATCTTGTTGCCATTGAACGACAGTACGCCATATTCGCCAAATGTGCCACATACACGCCCTTTATATCTACTTCCAAATCCTTCTGCCGCATCTTCAACAAGAGGGATGTCATATTTTTGAGCTATGGCCAGTATTTCTTCAATCTTGGCAGGCATACCATAAAGATAGACCACAACGATGGCTTTGGGCTTGCGGCCGGTTTTATCAATACGGTCTTTTATGGCTTCTTCTAATAACAATGGATCCATATTCCATGTATCATGTTCAGAATCCACAAAAACAGGGGTAGCTCCCAAATATTTAATAGGATTGCATGAGGCACAGAAAGTAAACGATTGACAGATGACTTCATCACCAGCCTGTACGCCAAGGGCAATCAACGACAAATGGACGGCAGCTGTACCCGCAGAGAGTGCAACCACCTCTTTCCCATGTGTCTGTGCCCAACTCATCTTTTCGCCATTCGGGTTACTTTCCACAAATTGTTTTAGGTCTTCTTCAAATCCGTTGACATTGGGGCCCAATGGGACAACCCAATTTGTATCAAAGGCTTCTTTGATATACTTTTGTTCCTGCCCGCTCATGTGAGCGAGACAGAGATAAATTCTATTGCCCATAGTATTTTTACTTTTATTTTTTTGATTTTCTGATTCCTATCATGTCGAGGGCATACACAGCCCAATAGTATGGTGTCAAAAGGAGATTCTTGTATTTATATTTGGCTTTTAGTAAGGACATTGGTGGAAACAAAACGGCTAACAAATCGCTGTTGGAGTCGTATAGGGATGTTTGAAAACGTAAGAACTCGATTTTAGAGAACTTTTGCCCATGCGGGTGCATCAAATGAGCTTTAAGCAACATCTTCATGATACGTTGCTCTTTATTCTTGCGAGGTCTCAATTCCGATAAGACATATTCTGGTATTTGCGTACCCAAAATCTCTTTGGCAAGATAAAGAGAAAAATAAACCGCCGTTGTTGAATGCACTTTTTTCACTTTCCGGATAAACAGTTTCCAATCAATCTCTTTATTCGACACAATGCGGTCCACATCTAAATGTAACCTATAGCCGGGTGCACGGACATACGAATGCTTGGCAGTGTGTATGGAAACTTGCAGCAGGTTGTCTTCATTGGACAACACACGGCAACATGATGTCTTCGCTTGATGCGAATCCCTAATTAAATCATCTGCATCAGGCTCTTTGTCTTTTCTTATCCATCTTCCGGCTATGGGTCGCCACGCCAGCTCTATCCATGCCGTTTCTCCATTATTGTCTATGCTGTATTCTGTACTCCCGTCGGTAAAGGCTTCATCTAAATCCTCAAATTCATAAATACTTCGGAATTTGAACTGGAATCCATGTTTCAAGATAATTTCGTGTGCAGCATGAAAATCAGTTTTGCGACACAACATATCTATGTCGCCCATAGGACATTCAGCCAAATCCCCCATGATGTCTATGGCAATACCAGCATTCTTTAAGAGAATTAAAGGAATACCGTGTGCTCTCAGGTCTTCTCCTATTTTTTCTACAGCATTGAAGAGAAACGACAGTCGTTTACGTGTGTTTGTCACCTCCTGCATCCAGTCATTCCCCAACTCAATATCTGTTTTTTTCTTTAGCTTGATCGCTATTGTACTCACCAATTCATGTTCTTTGGCTATCTCATAAAAGGTGGTAGATTGTAATAAGGATGCTGACTGCTTGATATATGCAATCTCCTCGTTTGAGTTTTTCTCTCTGATGATATACGACATCAGTTTGAAATACTCATTTCCGAAAATTTGTTCAATCATAAGTTCAGATGTATATATTGCTCTATGATTTGTCTGTATTCTTTCACTCCAATGTTTCCGGGGAAGCTGCTCAATTCCTCGGTCTGATAGGCCAATTCTTCAGCCAGTACGATTGTGCCAATACATTTTGCGGAATTGCCGTATTCTTTCATAACCGCACATTTGCCCGACAAGATACTATCGTATAGGCTTTGAAAGTTTTTGTCTTTTCGCATATCCAGAAAGAGCGCCGTCAAGTCGTAGAAAGGACTTCTTTTTTTCACAGTTTCCCAGTCTATGATGACCAACTGGTCATTTGTGTCATCTATCCAAATATTACCCGATTGGAAATCCCCATGACTAAGCACAATTGGAATTTCCTCGGCTGGAGTCTCATTGATGAGTAAGTCAAATACCGCTTGAACCTGTTTACACTCAATGGTCAAATGCTTCGCTTGCAATCGTTCCTCACATTCCGCAGCAAGAAGTTTCAAATACTCTTTCGCATTGACGGTTTCCACCTTTGGCGTTAACGACAATATCAGTTTGTAGGCTTCGTTCTTCTTATTTTCAACAAAGTTCCCATCGTTAATGCGAGCCAGCGGCCTGCCTTTGATGATTTGTTCCGAATAGAAACCATTGTCTGCTTCTATGATACCCGGAATAAAATCATTGGCTTTTCTTTGCCGAAATTCAATTTCCCGTTGAAGATAATTGTCTGGGAAACCTTGTTTTAGTACAGTATAAACAATGTTTCTTCCAAAGTCAAATATGCGTATCTTTTTGTTACATGGGTAGATAAGTAAATTGTTTATGTCGTAGTCGTATTTTATTTGAATGCCCCGTTGCGAGCATTGTTTCACAAAATGGGTAGCCAACCACAGATACCCATTTACGGCCATACGCCTTGTCCAACTGCCCCCGACATGGTACTCTGTCTGTAAATATGTTATAATTGCTTGGCTCGGGTGCATAGGCAATATGGCATTCAATCGAGGATTTACATATAATGCACAACCGTTTTCGCTACATTCCGTCACAACCGGATTAGGGTTGAAGTTCAATTTCGTGCTGTAGGTTCGTAGCGTTTCTTGTAGGATAGAGTAGAAATCCTCCCGTTCAAGCATTGCCGAGATTTTCATCTATCTTTGATTTTAGATCTTGGTGTATGTCATTAATGGGTCTCATGCAATCCACCACATATTGCCATCGACCATTCTTAATCTCCGTCAAATACATTTCAAGCCGTTTCTCCCGCTTCTCTTGCGATTCAGGGAATGGCTCAAATTTCAGGTTTGACCGTTTCATGCTCTCTTCAGGTGTAATGGTCAGTACGAAAGAGCAAGTCGGCTTTCGGTACACATTCATCAGCATTTTCCAAACCAACCATTTTTGAAATGGTACAGTCGGATATTTCAGTTTGAAATCTATGTATGTGTCCGATAAATACCGGTCGCACAAAAGAACTCTTCGACCTCTGCTCCATATTCTGAATACAATGCCCCAGTATGTAATAAGGTCTACGATAGATAGCCACAACAACAACTTTCCACCCTGTGGTTTTGCGTTTACTTTGGCTTCCCGCTCAGCTTGGGACATTTGCTCCGGCGATTTACCTTTGCCACCTCGGATTAGATTTTTCAGCCATGTGATTCCCGGCGTGTAACCGCCACGACTCCAAATGGTTTTAACGTTATACCCTTGCTTGTGTAAATAATTCACAAGCAAGCCAATTTGGGTGGACTTGCCGGCGCAATCCAACCCGCTAAATTCTATTAACATACGAAAATCTATTCAATCGTATAACCAAGTTCAGAACAGATAATACTCCCTGCTTTTAACCTAAACTTTTGTTTAGAGATGCTATTACACTTTTTACAAAGCGGAACTATATAAACTCCATCATAATACTCATCTTCAGCTTCTGATGAATAGACAATATGTGCTCCTTCAGCTTGATACAAATCAACTGTTGCATCCTTTTTACCTGCTATTTGGCGCATCCTTACTAATTCCTTACAGAACGGATTCTCAACATTTACAAAAAGATCCTTACCACAACAGGCACAACTCAATTGATTTGCGTAATATCCAGTAAACGACCGCCAATAGTCAATCCATGATATTCCATTCCACGCCTTGTGTGTAGTGCTATTTGGCAGATTTTCAATTTCTGTTTCATTAACAAGTTTGAACACATAGGGGTGTGCATATTCACGCAAAAAGCCTTTGGCGTAAACTTTTAATTCAGCTTCATTCATAATGAATATGTTTATTTGTTATCAGATAATGAATACATCATTTATTGAGTAGTTCAATAACTTCCATAATGTCTTTGACAAAGAAATCTGGCTGATACTCCTTGGGTAAGGACAAATCTTGCTTATGTATATTTTCCCCATTATCCAAAAGGCAAATAGTTTTCCAGCCCAATGCTCTGGGAGTAATAAAATCTTTAGCGAGGTTATCTCCTACATACGTAAATGCGGCATGGGGGTATTTCTCCATGAAGAATGAATAGTTTCTAGTAGAAGGTTTTTCTGAACCAAATTCCTCTGAAATAATTATGTCGCATTCTGCTATGTAAGCACACAGTCCCAATGCTTCTACCTTGTTTCGTTGGGTTATGCTTCTGCCGTCTGTAATAAGCCCAATAGTACAATCGTTCTCTCGCAAGGCGTTCAGTGCATCCTGTGTTTCTTCATCCAGATGAATAGAAGGTTTGTGTTCCCTATAGATATGCAGGCACTCCTCAATGGAAATATTTATAGGGAACAGCATACTTATTTCTTGAAAAGGAGATTTACCCTCACTCCACAATGTTATTAGAGATTCATATATAGCATCTGAACCTGCTTCACTGTGCTGAGCGATAAAGTTTGCTACCTCCTTGAATGCCGATTTCAGATACCATACCTCTTTATAGAGTGTATCATCGAGGTCGAAACAAACCACTTGTTTATACGAAGATGGCATCATCATACCGAAGCATTAACAGGTCGTCCTTCCAATCATTGACATACACTAAAGCCTCATTCCGAAAGTATTCTCGGATAAGGAACTCCGGGAAATTACCACCGGCAGCATAAGTTAGAGGATAACCTCCTCCGAAACGAGGATTGATTTCAATACCAACCACATCATTCGTTTCGGCATGATAAAACAGTTGCAGGCATATACATCCAACGCACCCTTCGATATATTCCAATCGCTCTTTCAAGAAGGAAACCAACGCATTCTTTGCCGTCCTGCCTTTGTTTATCTCTCCGGCACGTATCTCGATGCGCTCACGAGGCACAAGGCATTTCAAACGGTTATCCTTACCATAATACATATCAACGGTGTATTCCTTATATATGACTTTGTCGATATACTCCATAAACATCAATTTGGGGTCATTCAGAATGTCTGGAGTAAGTTCGGCCTCATTCTTGACATAGTGCAGGTTTGTGCTAAGTGACCCGTCGTAGGGTTTGGCAAACATGGGGAATGTAGGGTGATGCTTGTCTATGGATGCTGGAATGCGTATGTGGTGTCGCTCGAAAAATTCTCCGGTATTTCGCTTGTCCCTGCAAGTAGTTATGAATGACGTATCGGATATTATCACGTGGACACCTTTTGAAGCAAACATTTCCTTCACGTGTGCCAACACTATTAGCTCCGTGTCAATGGTTGGCACCACCATACCAATCTCATTTTCCATGCAGAGTTTCAGTAGAAGTTCTGGATAATCTTTATCGGTCACTCGTGGCACTTCAAAGCACTTGTCGCTTACGTATGCCGCAGGAGCCATACTTGGATTCATATCGGTGGTGAACACCTTGGCGTGAGAGTCAAATCGCGCCGTAGTCTCTTTGAACGCTTTTGTCAGCGCTACACGCTTACCGGCTGAGGTTATCAATATATTTTTCATCTTTCCAATGTTCCTAATTTGTACCATCAAAATAATCCATCGTGGCTCGTCCTTCCTGCGATATATCGGCTCGCTTGATTACTTTCAGTAGGGTAATCCATATTATCTCCATATCTACTTTGAAAGAACAATGGTCAACATACCACACATCGAGCTTAAACTTTTCAGTCCAGCTTATTGCATTCCGTCCATGACATTGTGCCCAACCGGTGATGCCCGGACGCACTTCGTGTCGTCGCGCTTGCTCTTTGCTATAAAGCGGCAGATATTGCACTAACAAAGGGCGAGGGCCAATGAGCGACATATCACCTTTCAGTACATTAATAAGCTGTGGTAGTTCGTCAATGCTGGTAGAACGAATCAGTTTTCCTATTTTCGTAATTCGTTTTTCGTCGGGTAACAAATTATCGTCTGCATCTCGTTCATCGGTCATCGTTTTGAACTTGATGACCTTGAATATCTTTCCATCCTTACCCGGTCGCTCCTGCAAAAAGAAAGCCCCAGCCCCTTTGTTAGCGAAATGCAGCCAAATCACAATGAGTGTTAAAGGAATGCATATCGCCAATAATACGCCACCAGAAACAATTATGTCAATAAGCCGTTTGAAAAATTGCTTGTACATAAAATCGCTACTTTACTTGTCGTATCGTGTATTCTTTCAAGAAAGATTCCGCTTCTTAAAATCGAAGTGAAATTTCATTTGCTGAAGTATTTTGGAAGAAAAGTCTATGTAGTTCCAATTTAATACTTTATAGCATCGGAAAGTTTGTTTCAGGTCTTCCCATTCTTGCTTAGTCCTAAAAGAGCCTTTTCTATCAACGAGTATGATATATGCAAATACGCAGTTCATCACCCAAAACTCTCCTATGGCAAAAGGCAAATCGGTTCTGACATTCTTGCGTATGTAGGTTACGACTCTTGGATGCTCTATGTAGGTATTGCCCTGCGACATCATAACAAGAGGTAATCCATCTATTGCTTCTTTGCCAAGTAACCAATCTGCTGTAAATGCAAATTTGTCAAGATAATCATTGGGTATGATACCATAGCTGAATTTCACCAAGGCTTTATATATGTTTTGCGGAATAACCTTTTTGGAGTGGTTCAAGTCAAATGCCATTTCGTTATCTGTCTCTATAAATGGATTAAGGTTTTCAGGTGTTTGCCTTACCTCTATCTGCAACAGTTTCTTGTCAATGGCATCGCTTTTCACTGTAAAATTCTTGCCTTCTATCTTTTTTATTTCCCCTTCTTTGCCTATTACGTGAAATAGCGGCCTCATTATGTCAAGGTAAGCAATGATATCAGGTTCACATGTTTTCCCAAAATACTCATTGCATTCATCACATTCGTTATAGGTAATTGTAAATTTGTTGCCAAGACCTTCAGAGAAAGTATGAGCTACTTTTCGGAAAGTAACCTCAGGCTCCGTTCGATGACAATAGCGACAAACCTTTTTGTCTGATGTGCCAATTCCGTAACGTACACGTTTTGTAGGGTCTGAAGCAAAAATCTCGTAATTATCAATTATATCCCCGGCAATCTCCTGTGTTTTACACAGATTGTTCTCCATTTTCTCTCCACCATTAAGTTCTCCAATCTTGGCTTGGATAGCTAATGTCTCTTCCGTAGAAGGCTCACGATTGAAGCATACGGCGAAATGCTTCCCGATACCCTGCTTTTTAAGCCAAGATGATATAGCGTTCAGTTTTGGCAGTTTGAGTTCAAGAAGTTCTTTTGAAAGGTGCTCTTTCAACCTTTCTATATTTTCAATATGGTTATTATGAATAGGCCAAAAGCATACTATTCCATCAGGTTTGACATCACCACACAAGGCAAGTTTTAGTTGTTCAATCAAATAATCAAACAAAACATTGTCATCAGATTTATCCTTGATAACAAACGGTAGAGAATCTTTCTCTGAATATAATGTAATAGTTGTTTCTTTCATAATATACTTTGTAAAGCTCAGATCGTTCTAGTTTTTATAGGGCCTTATAATTTTATAAGTTTCCTATATAGTATTGCAATTGGTTATTTCTAACAATACTCATTCAAAAATTACACGTTTAAATAATAATGTTCTTGTCAGTAATAATGGCAACATCATAAAACCAATCAACAATAACACATTTACCATGTCATGAGAAGTCAATGAAAAATTATACAAAATAATTTGCGCAATTACTACAAACAATGGATGAAAGTTATTACTTACTAATAACTTATAAGTATATCCATACACTATTCCAACAATAATGCCGCCAATAATCAATCCAAGAACGCCGAAATTGGCATACATGGCACCTTGATTATCAAAAGGAATAGAGGATTTATATGGAAAAACGGTTTCTGGAGGTGAAGATTCATAACCTTTTATTAGATTCGCAAGGTAATATCCTTCATCAACGGGAGGTTTGTCTTTCATAATTGATGCAGGGATAGGCGCAGATATAAAATTCAAAATATTTTTTCCACCCCAATAATTAGACATATCGAAATGCTCATATACGAAAACATCCCTACCAGTATAACTAAACCAATAGAATATATTACCTATTTCTTCCGAGGCGTGTTCAAACAAGGTAGAAACGCTTCCATATTTATTAAAACCATCTTTGTTTCGTAATAAAGGCATAGCAACTATGAAAATTGCCAAAGACAGGATAAGCATTATAGACTTTGGCTTTATAATTGAAGACAGTTTAATTCTATTGAAATTATAATGGTATGCCATGATTACTATCATTAAGAATCTCATAGGTGCTGTTCTATCTGACATGAAAGCAAAGAGAAAAAATGAAGTACCTATACAAAGAAGCAGAAATGAGTTAATTAGGATATTACGCCTTTGTTTATAAAAATCAGAGCACATCATTAAAACAATACCGTATGTCATAAAATTTCCAATAGCTAACAAATATCCATTTCCTGTTACCATCTCCACCTTGTTTTGGATATTAGAAAGTATATATAACAATCCTCCAGTGGTATAAATGAAATACAGGCGAGACAAAGCACCAATAACAAAGAGCGATAGACCGATTCCAAACATTTTGTCATTAATATTGCCTTGGAACAATAGAGACACCCGTGGATTATTCATTCTTGAAAAAATGTAATAGCCCAATATTACGCATACCACATAAAATGACGTCAAAACGACAAATTGTGTAAGTCCATCCTCCGTAAGTAGTACGAAATTATCTTCTGTAGCCGAAAAGATACTCGGCACATAGCGCAATATGGACAAGATTGAAAAGAAACACATTGGGTGAAAAAAATCTTTATACTTTCGATAAAAGTAACCAAAAGTCAAAAGGAATACGCCCAATAAAGATATTGCAAGAAATGCTCTATACATGACTCTTTTTAAGTAACAAAACTGTAAAAGACGATATTCTGATGACCGCTGCTATTATGATAGACCAGCAGAATCCTTTTACACCCCAATGTGTAGTAAACGATACGGCCAAACCAAGATATGAAATGATATAAACGATTTCAGTCAGTAACACTGATTTTCCAGAATTATACCGCATTGACAATGTCTTAAAAAAGGAGGTACATGCAGTTAGTACCGTAGCCAAGGTACATATCAATACTAATGGCCTCGCTTTATCAACATAGTCTGGATATAGCATTTGTATTACATTTAAGGCAAATAGGTTGGCAGCAAAGACAAACAGAGAAACCAGCCCCAAAAGGAGGACTATACTTGTTATTATTTCATGGGCTGCTATGCTTTTCTTTTTTGAAAGATAAGACAACATAACCATGTTTATAGGTGCTGTAAGCAGATTAAGTACCTTCCCAAAAACGCCTGATATATAATAATTGCTCACTCCAGTAGCTCCGATAGTAGCCATTAGAAATATCCTGTCGAAATAATTCATGCTGTTTCCCACCAGGTAAGCTCCAGACAATGAAATATATTTGTTTCTTGTGGCACTGTAAAACTCGGTTTTATTAAATGGTTCCTGCCAGATTCTGGTTGTGAATAATATATGGACTATCGCCAAGGTATAACCTATGATGAAAACATAAGCCCAATGATGAAATATTGGTGACATGCCGAGACCAATCCCATACCCCACGCACAAAAGGATATTGTTAATAAAAACTGACTTGTAATTCAGAATAATACGGTAACTTACCGATAAATAAGAGCGAAGTGTAAAAAGCAAATAATAGGATGAGAGAAGTACTAAGCAATATGTATCCTGCTTGAAAAGAAGATTTGAAACAAAAAGAAGAATGATGAGGAATGTGCTTGCCCCTAAAATAAATAGCCTTTTATAATCTCCTACTATCCCTTTATTTTTGTACTCTTCTTCTTTTATTAAACGAACATTGGCTAACGTGCCACCGACCATTTCGGCTGCTACGTTTATGATTGCCGTCAACGCAAGCATTTCGCCATATTCGGTAACTCCCCATTCCTTGGCAATAAAAGGAAATACCAAAAGTTGGAGCATTAATATAGGCAATCCATATGATACAATATTAAGCAAAGTATCATAACTGAATTTCTTTATAAAATCCTTGTTTGCCATATTTTAAATCATGCGACGGAGTATCTTCAAATATTCAAGTGCGACATTTTCGGGAATGTATGGGTTCATATTGAAATCCTCATTCTTATTGGTAGTGTTTTTCATCACCTCAATCCAATTATCTACAGAATAAGGGTCATCCACATAATTCGCCAGTTGCTGCGTTATCTCAGGAATGCAGGCACAACGGGTTGTTACGACAGGAGTGTTACAACAAATTGCTTCTATGGGCGGCATTCCGAATCCCTCGAATATGCTTGGGAAGAGGAACGCTTTGGCATGTACATATAGGCAGTTCCTGACATCATCATCCACAAACCCAGTTAATACAAGCTCATTTTCTATATTATATACCTTTGCAATCCGATGCAATTCGTCAATCATTCCACCGTTTACCCCACTTATCAACAGTTTGCATGGTAATTCTTGGATTTGTCGTTTCTTTATCTCTCCGAATACTTTCACCAATGTAGTGAGATTCTTATGAGGATTGAGTTTCGACACCGTGTAGTAGTATTCGTTGGGCGCAATGTTGTATTTGTCGGCTACTTGCAAAAATTCACATTGATTGTCGGTATCGATTATGATGGGATCATAAATTGTTGTGATTCTGTCTTCATCAATGCCATATTTTGCAATGATATCGTTCCTGACAAAATTGGAAATACAAACTACATGGTCAGATGTCTTGGCTGAATTTCGCCAGCTAAGCCGCAGCCAGCGGTTGGTTGCCCATGAATGGTTCTCAGGGAAATGTAATGCCTCTAAATCATGAATGACTGTTATCCACTTTATTCTACGTGATGCCAAAATTGGCTTAGCATAAACAGGTTCAAGGCATATAGTTATTCCTGTGCTTAACAGGAAAGATGACAGTTTGAAATTTTGCCATATTATCCGTTTAGCGACGGATTTGCTTTCTATTGGTGCTGTCAGGCATTTTATTCTCATGTCATCACAATACTGGGCAAAGAGATGAACATTGTCTTTTGCTGCAATAATAACTAGTTCAAACTGCTCTTCCGTGTCTGAAAATCCTTTGATGAGATTATTTACAAAAGATTCAGTTCCTCCCACAATCTTATGTCTCACCCAAGTTACATCAAGAGCAAACTTAATTTTTTTCATGAGATAAGCTTTTCAAAAAGTTTAGTGTACTCATTTTGTATTATATCTACTGAGAATTTGCTTTCTGCAGTCAGACGGGCATTTCGCTTAAACTTAACCATTAACTTTGGTTCTTTGTATAACTTGATGATTGCATTAGCCAATGTTTCAGGATTTGCATCTGTTACACAGAATCCAATGTTCTCGCTTTCTATCAGAAGTTTTAAATCATCATGTGCAGAACTAATTCCAATGATAGCCTCACCGCACGCCATCATGCTATAGGTTTTACTCGGCATAAACAGATGCGCCATACTTGCTTCTTGAGATACGATGCCCACATCGCCACCCGCCATAGAATAAGGGAAAACTTCTTCCGACTGAAAGGGAAGCAGTAAGATGTTTTTCGCATTGTTTTCTTCGATAAATCTTTTTACTGTATCATATTTCGGTCCATTGCCAATAAAGACAAACTGGATATCGGTATGCGCTTTCAATAATCGGGAAGCGGACAATATTAGCTCAATATTATGCCCGACGCCCATCTTTCCAGAATAGAGCACAACGAACTTGTCTGTCAGATGATGCTCAATGGCAAAGGGATTATCCGTTTTCTCTATTGGTCGCAGACGACTCGTATCTACCGCAATGGGTATCACATCAACTTTAATTTTTCTTTTTAATCTGGCGTTGATAGTTTCTGCCATAACTTGGCCAATTGTCAACATTCGGTCTATTTTCTGATAATTCCGATTGTTCCAACTATGCCATACACGACCGACGGTTTGACCCACTACATTGCGAATGCCATATTCGATGACTTGGGGATATAAATCCCAGTTCATATAAACAAATGGTGCATTGAATTGCTGCTTTAGTTTCAGCCCAATCGCAGCATTAATGGGAGGATTTGATACAGCAAAAATCAAATCATAATGTCGATGCTGATTCTTCTTTGCCCACTGTTTAACAAAACGGTAATGTCTTATCCAACAAATCAGACGTGACCTGAAACTGCGGGCATCATGAGGCGGCGAAGGTATCACATTGCAGCCTGCCACTGCACTTCCCGTAATAATATCTATGCAAGTATCTTTCCCCAATGCATTCCTCAATGTATCAACATACCATTGAGGGATTACCTGAGAAACAATAAGTACATTCTTCATCAAAATTGTATATGTTTCTAACCAAATCCACATTATATAAGAAAAATTACAAACGAGCCTACACTTTAATCTTTAATGCATCTCTTAGTGTAGTTATACGATGTAGGTCTGTACCAATATACTTGCAGAAGCCTTGTCTATGTAACATCTTGGCTCGTTTTTGTACATCTTTGCCATATAGGCCGAGTAGAGAGAATAGATTGAGTTGAAACTGTATATTCATAGATTTCAAACGTAGATAATCATTTTCACTCATATATAGGTATCGCTCAGGATGTGCCAACACCGGATAATAGCCCTTTGCCTTGATACGAAGCAGAATATTGTTCAAGCCCATAGGAGGGTTGAAATAGCTGGTCTCTACCAATAGGTGTTTGCCGTCTTTGCCTATGGGCAGGAGGTCGTTCTTCTCCAACCGTTCTTCAAATAGATTGTCAAGCATATTTTCCGAAGCAAGATGAAGCATCACAGAACCTTGGTAGGCGGCCTTCAGTTCAACAAATTGGTTTCTTAACTTTTCTGTGGTGTTTGGAATGTCTTCCATGATGTGTGGAGTGAGCCACACTTCTTTCACTCCCAACCGTTCATATTCGGCAAGTATTTGCAGGGATTCATCCATGGATTGCACGCCGTCATCTACTCCGGGGAGGATATGGCAGTGCCAGTCAGTAAAGGCAAGGAAATATCCACTGTCTTCCAATGTATGCTTTTTACGAAATGGCCACATAGGAAAGAGACTATGTATATTCTATAGAAACGGGAAAGTCTAAATGTTAGAGAATTAATGGACCGCTGTTCCCTTATACAACTGACTTTCCCGGCAATTATCACTTACTGTTATAATAGCTCTTGCTGCCATAACCGTACTGATAACCGTATTTGTATCCATAACGGTAGCCATAGCGGTATCCGTAACGGTTGCCACCACCTATCGTACCGTTCAACACAAGTGCCATGTTTTTAAATCGCTTTGCATCGTAATCACTTTGCAATTGAGGCAGCATATCGCGTTCCAACAGACCTGCACGGACTATGAAGACAGTGCGGTCGGCAAGTTTCTCAATGATTTGCGTGTCGGCAACAATATCCACAGGCGGGCAGTCGATAAAGATATAATTGAAGCGGCTACGCATCTTTTCCATCAGTTCTGCTAACCGTGGCTCAGCCAACAATTCGGTAGGGTTGGGGGGAATAGTACCTACAGGAAGGACAAACAAGCCAGGATAGTTTTCTTTTTCCACAATCAAATCTTCCACGTTGTTTTCCCGCTTGCCGAGATAGTCGCTCAGACCTTTCTTGGGTGTGCCAACGTATGCCGATGCTGAACCGTGGCGTAAATCGCCATCTACCACCAATACCCGTTTCCCTTTCATGGCAAAAGTGGCGGCGGTATTCATAGTTAAGAATGTCTTGCCACTGCCCGGGTTGAACGAAGTAATCAGGATAACACTTGCTTTGTTTTTATCCTCCTTGGCATCAAGGATAAACTCTAGATTGGTGCGTAACACACGGAATGCTTCGTTCATTATATCCCGTTTACCCTGACGGATGATAATTTCTTTAGATGTATGAACACCCTTTTTCTTCTTTCCACTTTCAGCCAAAGGTATTTCTCCGACAAACGGTACTGAAAGTGATTCTAAATCTTTACGACCACGTACCTTGGTGTTCATGTTCTCCCGGATGAAGATAATTACTACGGGTATAAGAATTCCAAAAGCGAATGCAACCAAGGCTATGTTTTTCTTAACTGGAGATGTAGGTATCATGCTGCCGGTCGGTGGCGTGATGACACGGGTGTTGTAGGCGGTGAACGCCTGTGATAGTTCGTTTTCTTCTCGTTTCTGCAACAGGAAAAGGTAAAGTGCCTCTTTCACTTTCTGTTGGCGTTCCACAGACAGCAGGTATTTACCTTGGGTCGGGTTGGCGGCAATACGAGCCGTAGTTTGTTGCTCGCTCTGGCGTAAAGAACGCAATTGAGTGTTAAGGGTGGTAATATGGTTGTCGATGGAAGTGATAATGGCATGACGCATATTCTCCAGCGATTGGTCCATATCTACAACTAACGGGTTCTTTTCGCTACTGTTGGCAACAAGGTCATTACGGCGTAACTGTGCTGTGTTATAATTGGCAATCTGCTGCTCGATGCCGGGGCTTTCGATGCCAGAGTTCGCTGGCAGTAACTGATTCTTACTGGTGGCGTTGGTGAGGTAGTTGCGGATATACCTTGCCATTGACAGCTGAGTGTTTAAGGCAAGGATTTGCGCATTAGTTTCGCTGCTCTGTGCCATGTACATGCTTGCGGCGGCCTGCACGTCGGGCAAGAGGTGTTCGCTCTTATATGAGGATATGTTCTCATCCACGTTACCTAATTCCTGTTCGATTACCCCCAATCGTTCGCTGATGAACTGCGAGGTACTGACGGCTATCTGGTTTTTGTCCTTTATCCAGTTTTCGTTATAAATGGCAATGACCGTGTTCAGAACATCCTCCGCCCGTTGGATGCACACGTCCTTGAACGACAGATTGATGACCGTGGACTTCTCGTCGTTTAGAGAAACAGATAGATTGGACGCATAATCTCCCGTAGCATCTTGGTAGCCGATGCGTGATACGTAAACAGGGGATTCGTATGTGACAGAATCTACTGCGACCATCACAATAAGTTTTCCCACTGGGGTATCGGTCGTATCGTTCAGTGTAGCAGTCACTTCGCCATCGAGGTATTCGCCATCGCGTGAGAAATCAGTCAACACTACTTGACCTTTCTCACTTGGATTAATAGTAAAATCCACGCTTTCATTGTCTCGCAAGTCGTTGAACGACACCGTATAGGGACAAGACTTACCATACAGCACCCTCTTGTAAAACCCGCCATCGGTGTGGTAGCTGACATCCAAATGTAGGCGTTTTACCACATCAAGCATTACGGCAGGCGACTGCAAGGATTGCATCTCGTTGTTCACGTTGGTGCTGGTTTGGAACAGGTCGATGTCGCCGAGTACTCCAGCGGCATCGCTTACCGAGTTCCCTTTGCTGTCCTCCTTGATGAGCAGTGAGGCTGATCGGGTATATACGGGCGGTGTGGTCAACAGGTAAATGACAGCAACACTGATGGTCACAGCCAAAGAAATTACGAACCAGTACCACTTGCTGACGCAAAGGTAAAACAAATCTTGGATGCGGATGAAGTCATCCGTCTGCTTGGGCTTGGTTGGATTATTGGGAGTTGCCATGCTTCTACTTAATCATTTATCACTAATACTTAAAACTAATTGAATATGAGAATAGCCACCGATGTCAGCAGCGATGCCAATGAAATCCAAAACGATGTGGAGCGCACATTGTTACCATTGACAGTAGATTGGCGGGCTTTTACCGCATTCGGTTCTACATAAACCACGTCATTTTGTTGCAAATAATAGGCGGGCGAAGTATATATGTGTTCACCAGAAGTGAGGTTCAGCCCATATACTCGTTGAACATCCCCTTCTTGTCGTAATACCATCACCTTGGAGCGGTTGCCATAGATAGTCAAATCCCCAGCCATGCTCAGTGCATCAAGTATCGTTAGGCGGTCACGGTCAATACTGAAACGTCCGGGAGTATTTACTTCCCCCAAAACAGAGATACATAAGTTGGCAAACTCCACGGTAACAACCGGGTCTTTCACCAAATTCTCCTTTATCAATTCATTTTTTATATATTCAGCAATTTCTTCCCGTTTCATCCCGGCCACGTACATCTTACCGAGTACTGGGAAATCTATCTCACCATTAGCATCTACCGTATAAGCAGAAACACCCTGATTACTTGAGACGGTTACACCATTCGTTCTTAACGACTGCCCCAATTGCCGGGATACGTATGGCAAGTTGAACAAGTCTGTAAGCTGTGGGTCACGACTGTTTACAATGATAGAAATTTTATCCTCCGGACGGACTGTGATAGCTTTCACTTCCGGCAACTTGATTTCGGTTTCTCCTGGTTTTAAGTCCTGGAAATACACTACTTCCTTAGACGAACCGCATGAAGCCAACGTCACTATGCTAGTTACGATTAGCAAAATGTAAAAGATTCTATATGTATTCATACTTTCAATTTTTCTTGTTTAAGGGTTTCGCTAAGCCTCTATTATGAAACGCCGATGTATTTTGGTAATGCCATTCTTGGAACAATCGGCTATCTGATGGTTTGGCTATCTTGTAAATCCTTTCTACAGATGTTTTTTTCGTACACTTCATGCTGCCTACAATAAAGGGTATTTCCCTTTCCTCCACACTGGCTACAACTATGGGGAAAGGCACTTTGAATACTTTCATTGCGTTGATAACCGATTTTGCATAGGAACAGCATAGGTTGAAAGCTGAACGCTCAAAAGCCACCCAATATTCTGCTGCACGGTATAGGTGGATGCAATTACAATTGGCTTTCTCATTGAAAAGAATGTCCGACAAATGATTCTCCATCAACTCGCCGAGTTCTATGCCAAACCTGTTCATTAAAGCTGTCAGTAATTGAATTAATTTTTAATAATTTTTCGGTCATAATAACTGTGATTGCCATTACTATCAAGAAAAGGTTTTCGCTGAGGGTCATCGTCAGGCTTTTCACCTTGGCGAGAAAGTTTCACATGCTTAACTATTGCCCACACAAAAAATATGGCAGACACAATCAATACGGTGAATAATGTTATATCATACATAATCAGATATTTATGTTTTAAACCAGTTGTATAAACTCTGTTTCCACGTCAACTGCCGCAGCCAACAACATGGGCAGTTCCACCAAGAGCCGTTTTGTTTTGGAACCCCGGGTCGTCACCAAAGTTCCGGTATAGCCATCCAGTTGTCCTCCGATGATACGTATCTTGCGGTTCAGCATATCCGGGGTTATTTCCTCCGGCCGGTAGTATTTCGGATTTTCTGTGGCTTCTACAGCCTTGATAAAGCGTTCCATGTCTGTGTTCCTTACTACAATGGGGGTGTGCTGTACACCTAATTTGTAGCGGTATTGCAGCGTAGGGATGGCTTCGACAATAACGTCGAGTTTTTCCTTTGTTTCCTTGACGAAAAGCAAGTCTTGCATGAACGGTACTTCCCGATCTTCTCTTTTCCCATGAATGGTAAGCAACTTATGCACCATCGGGGTAAAGAACTCCATCCCCTTGTCCTTGAACATCAGGTAGGCAGGTTGTTTGGCGTTTCTCCGTTTGAGGTCGCGCATCACGAACCACTGCCTTTCATCTGTCGTAAGCTGCGATATATCCATAACCCCTACCTTATTATATTGGTTACTTCTCACAAGAAAAGAAATTGTCAGGTGACGATTATCAACCGCCTGTTGAGCGAAGGGCAATTCTCTGAATCCTGCAAGTGTTTGTGATTTACTGAAACACAAGCAGTTATGCCTACTCCCTCAAAAAGTTTGGGTGTTTCACCCGTTTCCACATTATTCATACTTTGCCTATTCAGGCTTAGTCAGTTTATCATTTAGTGGAGTTTGCATTTCAACTCCAATGCGGTACATCTCTTAGCAAGAGATGTATCTTATGGAATCGCAAGCATTAAGGTGTTGTAAATCAGTACAGAAAAGAAATCCACAATTATCCATCACTCAACATCTGTTAGACAAAAACAAGTTCTGTCAAACATCAAAATAGGTGTCAAATGAATCTTTTTTGCTCATTCTTACTGTTTTATTTGATATTTTTTATACCTTTGCACCTGCGTATATCTCTTGCTAAGAGATGGTTAGATTTGCTCAACAATTCAAGGATTTTAATACCCCCCTTGGCATATTAAGCCCAATCTTCCGAAAACTTCTACCACAAGTGGTTTCTTGTCCTCTAGCTATCCTGTTCCCGGATAAACATGCTGTGGCATAAAACCCTAAAACCAGTACGTGATGCCGAATTCGGTACATCTCTCTTTAAGAGATGTGTCCGATGGATATCAACTTTGAATATCAGCTATTTACAGATTAAAAAAGCGACTGTTTCTCAACAAATTGCTTACATTTGCCAAGCAGATACATAAAAATTGAGATAGCTTGAACACATTTTATTTGGCACATTACGGATTTCATAGTATTTTTTGTATCTTTGCACCGCATAAATCCATCTCTTAAAGAGAGATAGCTCATTTTACTCAACAAAAATTCCTTCTCCATCTGCAAAAGAATACTCTTCTTTATATCTCATCTTGCATAGATTCTGTGTACGATGTCTTGATTTGCTGAAATCGTCATTTCCTATTCCTCTTTACCTTTTTCCATTCAAGGTAGGCAATAACAGTTTGGCGCATCCACCAAACATGATTAGCCAGTGGGTGCGCAGGGAAATTGTCAGCAAAATCAGCAGTCCGAAAGATAGGACAAATCTATGCCAATCTAACTTATCTGTTTAATCTGTAGGTTATCGTGCATAGACTGCGCGAATGACAGTCAGGTTCGCATCATCAATCACCTGGTTATCCAAGGAATTCAAGTAGATGCGTGTGGTCTTTTCCGAATCATGCCCCAATGCCTGGCTGATTGACGGGGTGGGTATGTTCAGCCGATAGGCAGCACTGGCCCAGCAATGCCTCGCCGTGTAGGTCGTCAGCGGAATGGGGCAGTTTACGAGTTTGCCAATCTTTTTCAGCTGGACGTTCATCCGGTGCAGGGCATTCAGGTATTGCCTCCGTATGTCGCCCCTTTCTTCGCTTAGGATTGGCAATAGATAGCGGGAGCCCTCCACGTGGTGGCGGTCAACTATCTCCTGCATCTGTTTCTCCCATTTGATTTCGAGTTTCTGCCGGGTCTTTTGACGGGAATAGGTCAAGTAGCCATTTTTCAATTGGCCGGTTTCCAGCATGGCCAAGTCCACGAACGAGATGCCTCTCAGGTCGAAGCTCATCAGGTAGAGGTCGCGGGCAAACGCCATTTCGGCATTCCTGCTCAAATCCAAGTCCTTGATTTCTTTGACGGTCCGGATGGGGATGGCCCGCTTGGCGGTCTTGTCCACGCCGGTATAGACTTCCGCAAAGGGGTGTCGGTCTATGGTAAGTTTCTTTTTCACGGCGCGGTTGTAGATGGCCCGCAGGTTACGGTTGTAAAACGAAGAGGTATTCCTGCACAATCCGCAATCTTCAAGCAGGTAATATTCATACTCTTTAACCAGTTCTTCATCTATTTCATTCAGACGGATGTCGCCTTGTTCACCACGGAAACGCAGGAAACTGTTCACGGATGAAGTGTAGGTTTCGGCGAGGCGGTGCTTCCCCGTGCGTTTCAGATGTTCCACCAGTTTGTGGGAAAACGCGCGAAGGCAGTGTTCGTCATCATCGGCCAACAGGTAAGCCGCCACCACTTCGTCCGCAGAATACGGCTTGCCCGACTCGTCCAAACGGTGGATTATCGCTTCGATTCGCTTCCTCATATTCTGCAGGTTCTGTGCTATTTCCGCCAAATAGCAACTGCGTTCCGGATTTTGTTCAGGGAGTGCCAGTTCTCCATCTTTCCATTCTTCGGGGAAAAGTTTGTAACCTGTGCTGATTTGCCGTGCCATACGGTCGTGAATCACTTGGAAATAGACGGCTCCTGTTTTCCCTTTTACCCGCGAGGGCCTGAATTTAGCTTTTACTGATGTTGTCATAACATTGATATTTTATTGTTGAAGTATCATTTCGCCCCTCGGCGGTTCACCACGTCTTTAATCATCTCCTTCACATCCATCCCCACCTGAACGAAGTTCTTGTACAAGATACGTTCCCTTTCCTCTTTCGACGGGAAAGTATAGAATTTGGGCAGCGGCACATACCCGGCTTCCTCCTGCCTGATTTCCTCCATGTCAAAATCGGTCTTGCAGAAGAACTTCGAGGTCTTGAACTCCTCGGCTTCCTGTATGTTCATGCTTCCGCCCATGCCGGTCTTGGTCTTCACGAAGTCACGGGCGACTTGCCCGCATATCCATCCTGTAGGCAGGTCGCTAATTTTCGAGGCGGGCACGAGGTTGTCCATGTTTTCGTTTAGGTTGATGCTGGTCTTATCCCGGTCAATGGTCACGCCTCTTTTCAGTTGCACGACCTTGCCGAAGATGTCGTTGCTCAGCCATTCCAAGGTTTCCTTGGATCGGGCAGAACCAGATACGACATTACCTACTGTAGTGATAATCTTCTGCATACCAACCTTCCCGTAGTCTGCCTCCAACTGCGGCAACTCTTGGAATCCCAACGCCACGCTCACCTTGTTGCTTCGCGCCGTACCTATCAGACGGTCTATCTTGTGGAAATACAGCGTGGGCAGCTCGTCCACGATGATGCTCACGGGCACGTTCTTGCCCTGCCCGGTATTCACACGGGTTACCAGTCGATTCAGGATAAGGGCGTTCAATGCTCCGATGATGCTTTCCATTTCCGGGTCGTTGGCTATCAGCAGGTAGCTGGGGTTTTTCGGGTCGCTCACCTTCAGGTCGAAGTCGTCCCCGTCCTTATGGAATATCCAATAAGATTCCTTGGTGGCCAATCGGGAAGTATAGACACGCAACGTGCCTATCATACCCTCCAACTGCTCCATCGCCTTGTTCTGGAAAGCCGTCTGGAACGGGCCGAGCAGCGGAGCAACCTCATTGTCGGTCTGCAACACCTCAAAGATGGTTTGATAACTCTCGTTCAAAAAGGAAAGAATATGCGGCATGTCGGAATACTTGCCCAACCAATAGGCCGGTTCCACGATGTTGCCGCCTTTCCGGTCGCGTACCACGCCCGTGGGCTTCCAAAATTTCGTTTCTTTATCCTGAACCTTTTCCGCATAAAGTTTGTTCCCGTTCTTGTCGTATGGCTCCCGTTCGTAGTTCACGAAAAAGTAGATACAAGCGGCAAGAAAGTTGACCGCCGAGGTCTGAAAGAATTGGTCGCTGCCTCCTCCTCCCTCTTTCTTGCCTTTCTGCAAAGATTCCAATAGCGTTTCTGCCGTTTCGCTGGCAGCAGCGAGGTTGGGGATGTACTTTGCCTGTATCGGGTTCACCCTCCGGCTGTATTCCACGTTCACAAAGTTGATGATGTTGAACTTGCAGCCCTTTGGTAGTTTCCCCTGCTTCTGGTTCTTCTTGTAATGGTAATACAGCTTGGTGGCCAAAGTGGGGAACTTATAATCGTAAACTACTAAGGCAAAGCCTTTTGCGGAGTGCTGTCGGATAAATGGTTCGATGATGGAAAAGGTCTTTCCGCTACCTGGAGTGCCGACCACCCATGTTCCTCTGAAAGGATTGACAATATTCACCCATCCCTTGCGGAACTTGCCTTTGTAATAATAGCGCATGGGTACATTCACCGAATACTTGTTCTCCACCAACTCCGTGCATTGCTCGAAACTTTCATTTTCCAAGTTGAAACGGTCTTTAAGCAAACCTTCTTTCAAGAACTTGGAGATATTATCGAGTGCCACATGGACAAGGATAGTACCCATTACGGATACCGCCATATAGAAGATGACATTCAAACGTAGGGAATAAACACGCAGTTCCATCGGATGATTGTAAAGCCAAACAGACAGCACCAGGAAACCGATGCCGCTCACCAACGGGTATAGCACCTGCCTCCGGGCATTGAACTCCAAATGTTTCTTGTTACGCGTACCCACGCAGGTAATGCAAATCAGCAGGACGGTTGCCACCTTGCTGTAAACGAGATTTCCGTCGTGGTAGATAAGCCATGTCTTCATGCGGTCATGCACATCGCACACGATACCGTTCCAGTGGTCGAGCACTGCCGGGTCGATGGCGTACATGAAGAACTCCACCAACACCGACACATACACCACTGTCCGAAATATCTTATAAGCCCCTTGCAGTTCCTTACTTTCTTCCATGTTTCCTTTCTATATTTGGGTCCAATTTACAAACGTGCAATAATTCTTCGTTCTTCATTATACAAAGTGACTATCGCCCGCACCTTATGCCCTTGCAGTTTGGGTGTTTCCTGTATGGCACCGCTCCCCATCGAGAACAGCCATGCTTTGGCGGTTTCTTGTCCTTCTACTTCCGTACTCGTCCAGTACCAACATTCATCGGCATCATCGGGCAGTGGTTCACCACCGCAAGACTTGATGTAAGGATTGATAGATGCCTTGGCAGCATAAAGCAGCCGCATTTGCGCCACCGAAGGCACGTAGGCACTCTGTCCGTACCGCCACATATCGAATACCTGCATGGCCATAGGTGAAGAAACATCGTCTGTGTCATACAGGGAAAAGGTATTCTCGTTCCCATCGTAAGCCGTCAAGTCGGCAGACGTTCCTTGCGAAATGCCCAAACTGTCAGCAAAGGCTTCCGGAGGAAGGTCATGCAGATAGACCGCATAGCCAGTGCCACTCATTTCTCCATTGCGGTTCACATGGAACACCACAGCTATCGCCTCCTTGCCGGAAGCCACATAATCTTCGTGGCTTCGTGTCTTGCCGTCCGTGCAAAGTATATGTCCTACTTTCATGGAGGTGTCCAACGGGTCGTGATGCCCGTCGCAACCGGTCAAGCCAACACCCAACATGGCCACGACCGCCACACACGCTATTCTTGTTTTAATCGTTCTCGTTTGCATACCTTATAATATATATAGATGAATACTCTATTCTGCGAAAATCTGTTTAATCTGTGTCATCTGTGTGCCAATCTCTTATTTCGTGGGTATCTTCACGCCGATGACAATACCTGTCCGAAACAAATCTTCCCCTTTTATCATCAAGTCGCACTTGGCTTGCCAAAACAGTTTCCAGCCCTTGCGAAGAGCATAGTTGTGTTCGTACCCCACATGGATGCCGCCCAGCACCTTGTTCCTGTCCGAACCCAGTGACCCGCCCAACCGCAAATTGCCATGATGGTTACGGCTGCGGAACACGCAGGGCTTGTAGGCCGCTCCCACGCCCCAAGTGTTGTAGTGGTTCCAGAAAGATTCGGGGCAAACATGCTTGCAATCCTCACATTCGTCCCATTTCAGATAGACATTCCCGAAGAACTCCCACGCATGGTGGTAGTTCGTTTCATACTCGTAACCCACCGTCAAGTCCAGCCCTCTCTCATACAGCAGGCCTGTACCGATTTGGATGCGTCCTTGCCGGTCATCGGCAAAACCTGGCAAAGTGGCTACTAACATGAATGCCAATATGACTAAGCCCTTTGGCACAGCCAAATTCTTCATTCTTAATTCTACATTCTTCATTTCCTCTATTCCTCCTGTAATAAAGCGTCATTAAAACTATCCGCGCAAAGCACGTCCTCATAGTCGATGTTCAAAGCAATGGTACGCCCCGAAATCTGTTTCTCGCTCACCTCGATGGTCAGCACCTTGTCATTGGGAAAAGTCATTTTCCTTATGACCAGCACATTGCGGTAACCATGTTGGAACGAACTACGTTGCTCCAATTTCATCTCCGGCTCCAGTTCGATAACTTGTGAGTTGGTGGCTTTCGACACCTTCTTGTCCGCCAATTTGACGCGGATTTCGTCGATGTCAAAGCGGATATTCGTCCTGTTCTCGATGGAGAAGTCAAGGAAGAAGTAGTCGCCCACGGCATAGATGTTGTTCAGGCGCATGGTCATGCGGTGTTGCCTGCGGTTCACGTTGCGGTAGCGGGCGGGCGACAGCCACACCTGCCGGGCAAAGCGGTACATGTCCTCGGTGGAGAGCGACACCGCCGGGTTACGGTAGGCGGTCATTTCCATGGGCTGCACCTCCTTGTCCGTTACGGCTTCCTGCATCCGGGTGGTGTAGAGCAAGGCGTATTGGGTACGGTAGCGTTCCGTCACGATGGTGACGATGGCCAGCACCTCGCCGTCTTCATGCCCGGCCTCTTTCGGTTTCAGGCGGATGGTATTGTTGATGGGCTGGTCGCCCGCTATCTTGTCTGTGGAAATATCCACAAAGCGGATGGGCTCGGTGGCGGTGATGACGGTCGTCACCTGCTCGTTCACCGTCAGTTGTTCCATTTCGTTGTAGGTTTGCTGGGCCTGTGCCGAGCTTGCGGTAATCCATGTGGCAACAAGTAGCATCACTTTTGCTATCAGTTTCATTTTTAGTTTGTTTATTTGTTACATCGTATGTCAGTTCCTTTTCTCCCTGCCGTTCACCAAATAGACGAACGTGCCGTATTTCAGTTTCGCCTTGTTCTTGCGGACAGCCTTCGACAAAGCATTGCTCGTGCGCTGGTAGGCGTTCTGTATGGCTTGCATCCCCCATTGAGCGAAAGTGTTCCCGGTAGAGCCGTTGTTGATGCTCATCGTGCTGCCGAGGGCATTGGAGGCCACATCTTGTGTGGTTTCACGGAAGGAACTGCTCGGCACATAAAGTCCTTCCAGCCCGTCCGTGTCGTAGAGCGACAGATTCACTTTTACCAGTTCATCCTCCACCAACAGGCTCTTGATGCTGCCTTTCACGCGCTGGCTGCCGAAGCCGCTCATCGTGGCATACAGGTACGAGCCTTTCGGCACCACCTTGCCGTCTATCTCCACGTCGTCCAACAGGCGCAACCGCACCCGCGAGCCTTCCACGGCTTTGATGTTCTCATCAATGATGGCTTTTATCAATCTGGGTTCAGGCTCGTTTTCGGCCAAGGTGTTAAAGTAATCCGAAGAAGTCTTCACCTTTTTCACCACCTGCCCGCTCTCTGCATTCTCGGCAAGCTCGTTCACGGCCTGTTCATTAATTTCCACCTTGCCGCCTATGGCGACACTGCCGGTGGGGGCGAGGCTCTCCGCGTCCATGCTGTCCACGTCCTGCAATCCTTTTTGCCCTTGCTTTCTGGCTTCTGCCAGTACCTTGTCCAACTCGGCCAAAGCCTCCTTGCGTCGCTGCTCACTTCGCGCAAGGCGTTCTTCCTCGCTCAACGGTTGCACCCCGGTGGAATCCGCCACCATCGCTTCGCCTCTCTCGGCACTTTGCCGCAGGCGTTCCTGCATCTCACGCAGGTGTTCCAGTTCCTCCGACCTTGCGGCTGCTTCCGAATCGAGCAGGGCAAGGTCTTCATCGCTATAGCGGGAATCGTAATCTTCTTTTGCTGTTTCATTGTTGTTCCGTTCAATGTTTTCCACGGCGGAATAGTCTTGTATCCGGCCGTAGGACTTGACCATGCTCTCATACTTGCCGCCTATGCCGTCATCGCGCATCTGAGCTTCCGGCAATTCCGGGTTCAGGTACTCGGTGGTTTGCAAGGCGGAAGGCGTCTCTGCCACTTCTGTATCGAAAATATCCATCACCAAATACCCCGTCACCAACAGCAGCGGATAGAGGATGGCCGGCAGCACATACTTCGGCTGCCTGAAATTAATCCTGTCTGTTATCATCATGCGTAGGTTGTTTTTGTTTCAAAAGAATCTCCTGCCGCTCGGTGGCTGTGGCTTGCTTGCCATTGTCAGGCATGGTGCATATTGATACCACCCTGCACACATTGAGTGCGAGGCATCCCAACACGATGCCGAACACGATACCGAGAAACCATCTCGGATGCTTGCAGGCAAATCGTTGCGCACACCCTGCCATCTTGTCTATCCGCAGAAAACGGGCGGCTTTCTTTCCTGCTTCCACTTCCTTCTTATACCGTTTCTCATACTTCGGGTCATCCTTGTCCGGCATCTTCTCCCCGAAAATCAGTTTCTTCCATCCCATAGCTTGATTATTTCAGTGTTTAAATCCTTCATTCTTAACTCTTCATTCTTCATTTAGTAGTTGTTCTTCGTCCGTTGCTCAATGTCTTTGTTGAGCAAAGTACGCCAATTCACAATCAGCAGCCCATGCGGGTTATTGTCTGTCCGGGGTACACGTTTCAGTTGCCCGGCCGTAACCAGTTCGCGCATCAGGATGCTGGTGCGCCGTTCAATACGTTGCCGGCCGTAATAGGTAAACTCCATCTTTTCCTTGTCAAACTTGATACTGTCACAAAAGATGCTGAACACCGCACTTGTACCCATGATATTGTTGTAAAATCCTTTTTCTTTCAAGGTATTGTACTGCGCCAATCCGGTTTCGTCCACTAAATACATCGCCTTCTCCATCGTGTACTGGATATACTTGTCGTCCGGTGCAAGGGTGAAGAAGTAGTGGTGGAACATTTCGACATGACTACGGGCTTCAACATCAAGTGTTTCTTCCATCGAGGTGCGTTGCACCAATATCGGCACATTACCGTCCAGTACATAGATTTTTTGTTGTGCGTCTGCCACCATGCCCCGTGCCGTCCAGATGCTCGACATACTGATAACCACGCATCCTACGATGACCGCCACGCAGACAATCCCCACTAATTTGATTTTGTTCTCCAGGTTTTTTATGACCATAATCCTAACCGTTATAATCGTTACTCATTATCATCTTTTTTTCATCGCATCATCGAATGCATGGCTCCGGTAGCTGACATCTTCGCCTGTTGCGCCACGCCCTCACCGAAGTTTCTCGTGCTGAATGCCGTGTCACCTTCCGGTATCATCCATGCCGCCAAGTCCGGCACAAGGTTCAGGCATTTCAATGCCACGATGCTTGCTGCCATCAGGTAGCCTGCCGAGAAGAATGAGTTCTGCAAATATGCAGCCATCGTCTGTTCGCTGGCGGTTATCGCCGTCAGGTTCTCTACCTGGATGCACAATACGATGTCAAACAGAAGCAGCACATAAAAGCCCACGAAGTATAACATCGCGCCATAGAAATGCACCGTCAGATACCTTGTCATCCATTTGGCCCAGGCACCTTCCCATTTGGGCAACAGCGAGAATGCCCACTGTATCGGTCCGAATATCGTCAGCATACCCAGCAGGATTTGCTGACAGTATATGGTCGCCCACCAACCGATTCGGTACACAATCAAGGCGATTACCATCACGATTTTATCCAAGCAGACGGTCGCCCCGCTTACCAAAGAGGTGAACCACAACCGGCTGGCATCTTTCTCCATTTCCGTCACTTCGTCCACACCGGTCTGTTCCATCGTCGATTCCACCAATGCCGGATCCATTGTGCCGGAACGGGCAATGTCGGCTTGTGCCTGCAGGCTGGTGTACATGGTATCACGCACGTAAATGAGTTGCTGCACTTCCTCGAATTTGTCCGTTATCTGTAAGGCTTCCGCTTGATAGAGGTCGTGGGTGTACGAACCGATGGCATTGGGGATATAGGACAGGAAATCCAACACGCACCAACTACTTCCACTATTGGTAATGCCCGTATCTGCAGGCGGATACCACCACGACATGATGACAGCCACCGCCAACGGCTTGAACAGCTTCATTACGTCCAATGGTTCTTTCTTCACCATCATTTTGTAAGCCATACCCGCCGCCATGATGATGGCAAACAGGGCGGCCAGTGCCATGCACATTTGGAGAATCCACCAAAATGGCCCTTGGGTGCCTGTAAACGTGGCATCACAAAGGAACTCGTTGGTCTGGAATATCACATCGTCAATCTCCTCTTCCAAGAGGTGGATGCCGAAATCAGAAAGTATGTCGTCTCCCATGCCCTTATGCTGTTGCTTGATTATCCACTGGGGATTGCTCCCGTTCCATTACCGGCAGTATGCCGTCCGCTTTCAGTTTCTCGTAGATGAACATCCTCCCTTTCTGCGTCCATTGGGTGCGCATCACCGATTTTCCGCTTTCTAATGAGAGGGTGGCACTATGCACATACCCCTTGTCCTTGTAGGCTGCATACAGAATCCATTGCTTGTTGTCCTTGTACTGGATGCCTTTCTCGTGCAGTATGGCATTCATTTTCCGCCCAGACATCCCATAGTCCTGCGCGATTTGCGTGATGTCGAGCAAACCTTTGCATTGCAGCACGAGTTCCACGTAGCTTGTCCGCTTGCCCAATTCCTCTATTTGCTCCTGTTGCTTGCCGATTAACTGTTTCTGCTCCTCATACTTTGCTTCCACTTCCAGACGGTTTTTCCGCTCCTCCTTAATGGCATTGGCCAGGCCTATCAGGAAGTCCGGTTCAGTGACTACCCGTTGCAAGGCGGCATCGGTCAGATAGCCCCCGTGCTTGCGGATACTCGGCAATACTTCCTCGCATACCCAGTCCTGAAACTTCTCCGCTTCGGGCAATTTGCTGCGCATCACCAAACGGTAAACATCCGCTTCCGAAATGTACTTGGTGGGTTGCATAACAATCGTACCAAGCTGATTCTCATAGGGGGTGTCCAAAACGGACACCCCCTTGCAATGGGTGCGTACCGCTTTGGCTGTTTCCACATAACCTAATGCTTTTGCCACATCATTGGCTCTGAACAGCACTTTCCCATTCTCTGTTTCTACGGTGTTGATGCTCCCGAACTGCGGGTGGTTGAACACCTGAATCTCGTTATCCTTGCTCATTGTCTTATATATATAATATATTGGTTATTGAATCTTTCATATCCCTACCATCAGTTTAATTCCCCATTATCCGCCACCCGGCTTCCCGCCAACGGTTCATGGCAGACATGGCAATCTGCGCCCGACGGTCTTCAATAGTAGCCGAAGCATCCAACAGTTCCGCCACTTTGACCGAGTTGGCCAGCCGCACCAAGTAACGCACTAAGGTTTCATTCTTGCGGATAATGTCCGCATGGATGCGGAGGTACTGTTTCTTGCGCTCCGAATTGGGCATATAGGCTTCCTGCACTGCCTTGACCGCGCATTGGTACATCCGGTAGCAATCCTCCCAAAGCTCCCGCTCACGGCTGCTGCCCCCGGCTTCCGTAATCCGCCGTATGTTCCGCTCGAAGTTATCTAAGGCAGCATTGACCTTTTCTCCCTCGGCCAGCCAGGCCACGTCTAACGCACCGCCGCTTCGGTCGGTCACGTTCAACGCCTCAATCCGGGCACGTTGGGTCATGGCAGAATCCAATGCCTCTGCATCGTCCACTTGGTTGTAAAGGTTGATACCCGCCGCCGTGCGAAAGCCCAATTTGTTCTTTGCCGCCGCGCTCTTTTGGTAGGAATTGTGCAGTAGTTGGTAATAAAATGCCGGTGTCAATCCTCCCGATCCGATTTCGGCCACGGTAATCTGGTTCATCTTGGCATCGTCGTGGCTATAAGTCACGCTTTGGGCAAGTGCCTCAGGTGCAAGGCCAAATATCGCCGCACTCATACCTATTATATATACCGCTCGTTTCATCTCAATTCTTTCGTTATTCTATGTTCCTTGTATCTTGTTTCTTTCATTCTGTCTCCGTTTAATCTGTTCCTTGTCATCGATTATACGGGTTCAATCCTGAATCCCGCCACCTTCGGAAAGCTTCGTTCGCTATTTGTGATTTGTCCTTGGCTATGTAGATGCTTTCCTTCCAGTAGCCCATGCGCAGCTGGATGTACCGCCAAGTTTCAAAATAGGCTTTGTTCAAGTGCCGCTCGATGTTGTCCAGTCCTTGGTTGATGCTTTCCAGTACCAACAGCAAGTCCGAGGTGGAACAGGCCGCTGCCCCGGTGGCATACAGCACAAGGTCGCTCATCGAACGGTAGAGTTGCTTACCGTCCTCTGCAATCCTCTGCACACACCGCAAGCTGATGCCGATAATCAGTGTATCCATCAGTTCCATCCTGTTCCGTTCCACCACTTTCGTATAGTAATCGTCCAGCAAATTTTTGTAGTCGCCGACTCGGTCGCTCACGCTGTTGTAGGTGGAATACACGTTCAACGAGGTGCGCAGCGACTGGTAGAGGATGTCAATGACATCAAAAGCCCTTGTGTACTTATCCAAATCCACGTTCAGTTCCTTGAAGTCCACCGCCGCTTCGCTGCTGTATTCGTGCAGGAGTTGGTTGCTCAGTTCCAGTGTCGAACGGGCCAGCAACAGGCTTCGCTGCTGCTTGTGGTCGTTGATGTAGGCTTCCACTGAAACGATGTCGAAGTTCCATTGCGCCGACACTTTCAGTGGAAACGCCACGACCATGATTACAATAGCCATGTAGCGGATATGTCTCTCGGTCTTGTTCATTCCCTTTCCTCCCTTCTTTCATCATCCGTTTCCTCATATTTCCCGTTGTAATCCACCGAGTGCAGGCTGTTCGCAGCACCCCGCAACCACCTGCGGCGGCATTCCTCCACCAGAGTAAGCCTGCGTCCACGTTCATCATTGACAAAGGGCGCAATGTCCTTTAGCACATCAATAATGCTGAGCTTGTAATTCATCATCTTCTCCAAGGCAACGAGGTCGGCGAAGATGTTTGTCAGTCGGGCTTCCACCTGACGGGCGATTTCCAGCCGGTCGGATGCCCACAGCAAGTGGTAAGTGTCCGTAGTCGTGTCTTCCTCCACCGGTTCCGACTTCACATATTCCGTGGTGATTTCACACGAAGGGTATTGCCGGGCAATCTCCGACAGACGGTCATTGACCAACGTTGCCTTTTCCGACTCGCTCATGGCCGGATCAAGCTCGATGATGTCCACCACTTCCGTGTCCGAATACTCCGCCGTCAGTTCCCAGCTTATCTGCATGATGGCACGGTGTATCTTGATGCCGAGGAAATACTTGGGCTTGCGGGCGATGGATAGGGTGGCTTTGAAGGTGATGGTGCCGTTGATGTTCGGTGCAGTGGCTTCCCGCAGGTAGCTGTAGCCGCTCCACCAGCCGTCACCCTGCCACGTCAGGCTATAGGCGTTTCTGCATTCCTGCATAAGGGCGGGGATGCGATAATAGTCATCGGTGGGCACGGCATTGTCCGCCGCCGCTTCCTCCTTGGCCTGCGCCAGCTCGTCCTGCTTCTTCCGGACGGTGGTAAGGTCGGATTCCAACCGGTTAATTTCATCCTTATTGCGGTTGTATTGCTGCCGCAAGGATGCCGCTTCTTCCACCGTGGAAGATGCGATTTGCTTCACCAACTCGGCGTTCTCGGTTTCCAAGGCATCTATCTGTGACTGCAAGGCCGCCGCTTCCGCGTTGTATTCGTTTTCCAGTTCGTCCAGACCGGACAAGTCCAGTTCGTCATCGCTGGACACGGTAGTCTGCATGGCGCATTCCTTGGAATGGTTGTTCAGGCTGCCGCCGCAGGTGCGGCACTTGTATTGGGTGCTTCCGCTGCCTAATGTCACCCCGTCATGGCAGGTCACACTGACAATCACACTCTCGCAACCTTGCAGCTTGGCTTCGTCCGTGGCCTGGTAATAGTGCTTGGTATCGCTGCCGATGACATAGGTGTATCCTTCCTCATTGTCGTTGAACTCCGACAATCGGGCGTTAAGCCCGGCCTTGAAAGTATTCAAGTCCATCTTGTAGGAATCGAATACTTCTTCATATACTACCTCTTCTTGGTTCCAGCTTCTTGTCACCCGTATGCTATAGGCGTATGCTTTCTGTATTTGCTTGCCGCCTTTGGAAATGTTGTAACTGGAACGGTAATAACTGATGCTGTAGGTATAGCCGTCGTTTGACTGGTTCATCTGTTCCACCTGCGCCCTCGACCATCCGGCATACCGTTCCGAGTTGCTCAGTATCTGCTCGGTCTGCGAACTGTTGGGATAGAAATTGGAGTTCGTGGTGTTGAAGCGTGTCCATTCTCCTCCATAGAGGATGCTGTTATCGTCCGTGGGAGGGGTGTAGTCACACAGGGTTTCCGTGCCGGCATCCCTGCGGTAAATGTACCACCGTTGGGTGTAATATTGCCCAGCCGCCTCTTTCAGGTAGTCGCTTATCCACGAAGTGAGGTTATAGTTGTCTATTTGGAAGAGGTTGGCAACGCCTTCCGGCCCGCCGACCATCGAGAGCAACGTATTGCCCATGGAATGTTCCAGTTGCCCGTACAGGTCGTAAGCATTCCCGGCCACTCGCGCAATGTCGCTTACCTTTCCGTTCAGCAAATCGTCGAAACTGCTTTCACCCAGAATGGCATCCGTGAAATTGTCCGCCCCGGTATTGGCCAGTCCCACACCTATATTATATAGGTTATCAATGTCCGCTTTCAGGTTTTCCTTGGTGAAATTGTGCTGTATATTGCCTAAATCGTCGAAGAAGGCTTCCCTGTCGATGCCGCCGTTTTCCGACAGTTTGAACAACGGGGCAAACTGCGGGGCGATTTCCAGGAAGACCACGTCCCGGAACGATAATGTGCCGTTGGTCACTACCGATTCAAATTGCATACAGAGGGCCTTTACCTCGGTGCAGATTTTCATCAAGTAACTGCCCCAGTACAGGGCTGTTTGCGGGGAATGGAGCATCTGACCTGCCACTGTCCATATCTTCGGCATTATCTTCGCACTTACGAGGTGGTAAATGCGGCGATAATAGTAGTTTTCCGTGCCGTCGCTCCAGATGCCCAGGTCGGTAAGAGCCTTGCGGTCGAGGAACTTCGACAGGAATATGCCCGCCGCCGCCACTTCCGCCGCGCTGTATTTGTCGAGTATGTCATTCACCTGCTCGGTGTAATAGGCTTCGGTAGCCGTTTCGGTGGCGTAAGCCGCCGCCATTGCCGCCACGGTCTTCTTGTCGTAGTTGACACGCACATACTGTGCTTCCGCCGAAAGGACGGAAACACACACGCACAGCAACAGGACAAGGATTTTTTTCATGGGTTACGGCTTGGCATTTTGCGCATTCATGATGTTGCCTGCGGAATGGGCGGGATTTTCACCCTTCCCGGACTTCACCTCACGGTCAAAACAGAGTGAATACTGCCCGGAACACCATTGCTGGTCTGGGGCTTTGTAGGTGATGTAGCCACGTTCCTGCAATTCCTCACTGGCGGCCAACACGCCTTTCACGCTGAATCCCCTTACTTTGCACAGTAGGCTGGCAGGATGCACATAGAACACGTCAGGCTTTTTCTCGTTCTCCCACACATAAATGAGGTAGAAGAACAACACGGTGGCCTCTTTTGAGAAATTGCTGATTTCGTTGGCCTTCCAAAAGTCGTGAATAAATTTTTCTGCTTCCATAACGTCGATGGTTATTGTTGATTATTAGGTGATTACTGAATAGTTATCCGACGGTTCCGTTCCAGCTGTAGCACTCGACCTGTCTTGTTCACCTCTTGGGCGAACGCCAAGGACTTGTCGATGCCTGAAAGTTGCCAATCCCTGCAATAGGCTTCGATGGCTTCCTGGTGGCTGCATCCCAATTCCCGCTTGTAAAGTTTGAGGGCTTCCTTTTCAGCCCGCTCGGTAGTATAGGTCATGTAGCATTCCCTCGGTTCTTCCACGCCGTACACTTCACTGGCCGTGCCACGACGAATGAACACCTCCCGGAAAAACGAGCGGCCCTCCTTGTTTTCCAAGCGGTTGATGGTGAATATCTTCTTGCACTCCACATCGGTCAGGCCGAGTATCGCCTTAATGCCGTCGAACCGCTCACGGAATTTGCTTTGGTCGAGCAACATCACCACATCAGAGTTGTTGATGATGGCCTCTTTCACGATCTCACTGCCGATGATGTCCTGTATCTCTTGCGTCACTACGCCCACGCTTGCCCAGAACTTTCGGGCGGTCTTGTACATGAACTTGATATACTCTGCCATCAGCGGCGAGGCGATGGCCTTCCATGCTTCTTCAATCACCAGGACTTTGCGGTTCTTTTTCAGGCGCATCTTTTGCAGAAATACGTCCATGATAATCAGCGTCACGATGGGGAAAAGCAACGGGTCATCTTTTATCGCATCGATTTCGAAAACGATGAAAGTTTCATCGAACAGGGTGCCGTCCATTTCCTCGTTCAGCGTCTTGTCGTGGTTGCCACCCCGGTAAAAGTCCTTCATCATGTAGCGGTAGGTGGAGAGGTCGATGCCCACAAGGTTATTCTCGTGGCAGATGTCGGGAATGCGCTGCACGGAGTATTCGTAGAACGTGTTGAACGAGAGGCTCTCCACTTTCAGTTCTTTTCGGCGGAGTTCTATCTCCTCAATCTCCCTTTCGATACGGGCCATCCGTTCCTCTTCCGTTTCCTTGCCGTCACGGGTGTTGGTGCGGTCGTCCACCAGCAGGCTCTTGCGCAAGTCTTCCCGTTGGGGCGGGGTGAAGCCGTCAAAACCGTTGAAATAAACGTCATAGTATTCGGTAATTACTTGGTCGATGAGCCTGTCCTCGGTCTTACTGACCGTGCCCTGGGAGCCTTTCCATATCAGCAACACGAGATTTTTCAGGAAGCCTGTCTTCTCCACATTCAGTTCTTGGCGGTTGATGCGGAAAGGGTTCATGGTAATCGGTTTCTCCTCCGTATAGCTGATGTACTTGCCGTTCAAGTACTCGCACAAGCCCTCGTAGGAGTTACCCGTATCTACCATCACCACATCCGTTCCCTGTTCGTGGAGTTGCCGCACCACAGAGTTCATGTGGAACGACTTGCCGCTTCCGCTTGGTCCCAAACAAAAGAAGTTGGAGTTGTCAGTCAGCTTATTACCTCCTTCCTTACCAGTGATGTCAATGGCCACAGGCACACCTTGGCGGTCGGTATAGTATATCTTCAGCGGGGTGTTCTCGCTGTGCTGGATGCGTTCCTTGTACATCAGGCAGGCGGCTGCATCGCCGAGAGTGAGGAAGCGGTCGTAGTCCACGCTCATGCCGTAGCAGTTGCCAGGAAAGGAGTTGACGAACAGTTCCAGTTGGTTGTATGCCCGTTTGCTGATATGGATGCCGAGCCTCCCGAAGCAGTTCTCCAAGTAGTTGGTAGGCTTTTGCAGGTCGATCCCCTTGTCGCAGCACACCATGAGGTTATAATGCATATAGACCAGTTGCTTGCTTTCCCTCGCTACGGTGTCTTGCACCCGCTTGATGTCCTCCACGGCCATCAGGTTCGATGGATTGGGGATGCTGGCATGGCGATTCTTCTTCTTTTCCAGTGCGGCAAGCTCTTTCTTCTGGCCGGGCATGAAAATCATCTGGTTGTAAACCACTGTCCGTGCGTCGGGTATGCTGTCTATCATAGACACCAAGTCCACGGGCATCTCGGTGTTGTTTACCTCGATGTTGGTGAACGGGCGTACCAGCGAGGGTAATCCTGTGCTGTCCACATCGACTATGGAAAACACCTTGCATTTTCTGCTGCCCATCTCCACACATTCCTCGCCCGCCTTGAAGCTGTCCATTGCCACGGGCTTGTCTGAGAAGTTCATCGTGAAGTAATGGTCAACGTAAGCACTCGCTTCTGCCTTGCCCAAGAACGAGGTACTGATACCCGCATCGCGCAACTGGTCTTTCACCTTGCGTATCTTTACCAAAAAGTCCTTCCACCGCTTGTCATCATAGGAGAACAGGTTGCCCTTGCGGTTCTCCTGCGTCACGGTCAGGTAGGTGCGGCTGTTGGTGTACTGCCTTCCCTTGAAATAGCGGAAATAGGATTCGCTCAGGAACTCGTGCCTGCCGTTGCCTGTTCCCTCGAAGCCCTGCCTGGTGAAGATGTCCTGTTTGTGCAGGGCATAGCCCTCGCCAAGTGTCTGTGCCAATGCGGTGAACAACCGAGTGTACTCATAATAGCTGTCGATGTCGGCGGAGAACTTCTGCACAGGATTCTCGATGCGCAGGATGGCGGAATATTCTCCGGTCTTGGTGTAGAGGATACCGATGCCCTCCACGTCCTCAATGGAGAAATAAATTTCTCGGAACATGCGTTTGCGCTTGCCTCCCGTGCCGAATGCTTTGACAGAGATGGCCATGCCTGCCAAAAGAGCCGTGAATGTCAGTAGTACATAGAGTGTCATGGGTTCATCTGCATTTTTAGAATAAGTAGAAAAGCCGTAGTCTCGCTTGGGCATATCGCTTGGATAATCCTCCTGTCACAATGCCATTGGAGAAGTCCATCAGATAGAAGGTGTCCTTGCCGCTTTCGGAACAAGTGAGGTATTCGCCTTGCAGGGTGGCTATCAAACCTTTCAGTGTGGATGACTTGTCATATTCCAGCAAGTAATAAAGCCCGGCCAATTCACCGAGTGAGGGCACATAACTGGCGGAATGCCGCATTGCTTCTTGCAGCATGGTTTGTCTGCCCAAAGGAGATCCTTGCTTGGCTTGCCTGTTGGATTCAATCAGTCCTTGCGTAAGGCTTGCCCCGTCAGCATGGCCCAAGGCGCAATCGTCCGGGTAGGGCATACCGGGCTTGTAGATAATCTTGTCATCCTCCGGGGTGTCGCCAGTCGGATTGATGATGCCCTCATGACGAGTTCCGTCTATGGTCGAATACAGCTTGCCGCTTGAAAGGTCGTTACCAGAGAATACGAACATCCCGTTGCAATCTGACAGGGCTACGGCCTTGCCATGCTTGCCGTCTGTTTCCACGACCACGGCGATGGAAAGGGAGTCACGTCCAGCTTGTACCTTTCCGTTTTTTTGCAGGTAATGGCCCACCTGCACGGAATCAACCGGCATCATCCGGTGTTCATACGCCAAGTTACGCTCTGTTTCCACCCAACTGCCATTGATGGCCACGCCCTCACGCCCCTTACGGATGGAAAGGTGCGTCATGCTCCCTGCCGTCAAGGGTGGCAGCATGGTGCGCAACGCATGGTCTTTTCCATTGATACGGATGTTGATTGTAACCGAGCAAGCGGTTTCAGTAGGAATCAAATAGAGGTCATGCTTCCTGCCATTGTTCAACAGACAATCCGCATCTTTCGCTTGTAGGCTACCATTGGCTTTTTTATCGAGCCATCTGCCCGTATAAGGCTGGTAGCCGCCCTCTGTATAGAGGTTATCCCCGATGAGAGTGATGTCGTCCAGCCGGTCACGCAGGTCGTCGCTCTCACAGACAATGCGGAGCAGTGCCATGGAACTTTGCAGCCTGAATGCCGGTTGGATGGCGTTTCCGATGACGCGGTGGGTTTCCACTCCATAAAGGTTTTCATCGAACGGAGCGACCAAGCGGATGATGTCGTCTGTTCCCAATCCTTTTCGGAATGGATAGCAAACACTGACGGTTGCCGTCGTGTCGCTAGTGACGGCATGGCTGTTTCCCGACACATATACACCACCTTTTCGGGTGAACATCGTTCCTGCAAATGCTTGCCTTTCTTCGGGTGTGGTGGCGCTTACGTCCATATATATGCCAAAGTGGGGCCATGCAGGGGTTATTCCCTCCACAGCCTCTATGTGGATCTCAACAGGCTTGCGGCTCTTTTGCCATTCCATGCGGGTTTTCTCGCCCGACTCAATGGCGGCGACCGTGGACTTGGGCTGTTCCTTCCCGCCGCAGGAGGCGAGGAGCAGCCCGATACATATTATCAGAAAGGCTTGCATCCGTTCGTTGTTTTATAGAGTTTTTTAATCATTTTCGTATCTGCTGTTTTATAGAGTGGAATCCTACTTACAATCCTTTAGAGCGGGCATAGACGAACACGCCCTTGTCGTTCTTTTTACTGTGAAGCCCCTTCCGCTGTTTGAGCAGGATAAGTGCCGCGCCGCCGCAAAGTGTCAACACCAGGACTATCAGCCCGGCAAGGAAACCGGAAAGGCAGTAAGCCACGATGAAGCCGACAATGGCACCACCGATGGCTCCTGCCGCCCAATAGATGTACCTGCCTTGAATCCCCATGAATTCAAGAGGCCGTTGCAGCCCCTTGAACATGGGGTATTCCAGTGGCCGGGTGTCGCTGTTCGTTCCGGACATGGCTTAGCTGGTGATGCCGAAGAACAACGGGAGTGCCTGTGCGGCTGCCACAAGGAAAATACAAGCGCCCACAATCATCATGATGGACTTCTTGACATCCTGCTCCTCGTTGTTCATCTTGATGTACACGCTGATGGCTCCCACGATGGCCACGACACCGGCGATGGCGTAACACAGCTTCACCACGTAGGGCACATACTTGGCGATTTCGGTCGTCACAGTACCGAGGGCGGTGGTGCCTGCCGTATAGTCACCGGCGGCGTTCTGGGCGAGTGCTGCGGTTGTGCCTGCCAGCAGCATAAGGGAGAGCATTTTCAATCTCCCGGAAGGGCAAAGTCCCTTCATCCACTTTCTGAGTTTTTCCTTAAACATTCTTTTTACCTTAAAAAATTAAACACTATGTGAATTGTCTCATTTCTTCCTGTCATACCCGGTAGCCGAAGAATGCCGGGAACACGATGGATGCACCTATGATAAACAGGCAAGCACCGACCACCATCATTATCTCCCTTGTGATGCCTTCCTCTCTCGTATTCATCTTGATATAGATTTGTAAACTGGCATAGATGGCGACGATGGCGGCAATGGCGTACAGCAGGTAGAGGACATACAGCATCATCGTCACGACATAATCGTGCATAAGTGCCAATGCGTCAGCACCCCAACTGTAGTCCACGCCGCCACATTTGGCCGAGGCGGGCAAGGCCGCACACACGCCAAACAACAAGCCTGTCAACCTGCGCATCTTACAACTCATTCCTTGTAACTTTCATGGGGATTTTGAACAAGGTTTCCCGTTTGCCCTCCAACAACTCATGGAGTTCGGGAGCGGTCACGCCGTTCTCGCTCGTTATGTCGGCTTCCAGCAGGTCGGACTTGAGTTGCCTTGCTTTTTCCTCCGCTGCATTTCGTGGAGCTTCTTTCGGTTGTCCGGGACGGTCATTCGCATCGGACCCGGACGGTTCAGGCTGCCTTTCTTCAGTATTTCCCACTTGGAAACTGTCGCCTGCCTCGCTTACCTCCACCGATTCCTCTTCCTCCATGCCTTCCAAGTCGAACACCTCCTCCGTGGAATTGGTGCGTCCTTTCTTGCCTTGCAAGTCCTTGGCGATGACCACCGCATAATAGAGGACGTAGGCTATCGTCAGCACTAAGGCGAATATCATAAATGGACTCATTGCATTGTCTGGTTTATGGGTTTACAATCTCGTTTTGCCGGCAAAAGAATAGCGGAAAACCTGCCCCGGGAAACCTCTGACGGAAATACTGCACTGTTTTAACTTGATTTTTCTTCAGGCGAAAAAATCATACGGTTAATCATACTTTGAAAGCCTTTCCAAGGACAGTTATACTTGCTTCTCTGGGTAAATTATACTTGCTCAACCATCGAAGCATATCTTCTCCGGGCAATGAAGCGCATGGGCTGTTCCACGGTCGTTGTTTTTCCTGTGCGAAGGTAAGGCCGTCGGGAAGCTGCAAGGCGCAGTGGCTGCTTCCTCCTTGCATTCGTTCCCGGCTTTCCGCCTTGACCCTTGCACGTAAAAACAAGTCCCTGTGGACGGGTGAAAGCCCGACGGCAGGGAAGGAACAAGAAGTCTAACATTAAAAACTTGGAACAATGAAACAGGTTATTTGGTCAAATGACAGTCGGATAGACGACGAGGCTCGGGAGTATTACCAAAATTACCAACGGGAGCAGTTGGAAGATGACGGCTACACGGTGAGCGATGAAGAATGGGGCGAGGAAGTGAACAGTTGGCTCGATGACGAGCGCATGAACCTCAATGTGCAGGTGGACGGCGTGATAATCGCCTTTGGCGACTTGGGCTTGTGGCGAGGGCGCAGGCAGGGCTACCAGATTTTGGGCAGCAACATTGCCGACATCTTGCACAGCTCCTGCGAGGATTGCGAATGGTACGGCGACAGTTACAACATCCGTGGACGCATGGCACACCACGACGGCACGAATTATGTGCTTTACCGGGTGGCGAAAAGCCGGGAGGATGCCGAACGGATAGCCGACAAGATCTACAACCTTGAGATTGACGAGAAAGGCTTCCGCAAACTCACACGCTCTCTCTATCCCTACGTTGCCGATGTTTACGGCTGGAAAGTCAGAGGACGCAGACCGGCGTAAAGGGCAGGAAACAAGAAAGGACAGCCGTTCTACCTATATGGCAGGGTGGTTGTCCTTCTTTGTACCGGTTGGCAAGCCAAGGCTTGGTATTCCTTTTATATACTTGCCAAACTGTTATAAACAGATTACTGATGGACTACTTCACATCAAAGAGTGCTTTAAGTTTGGCTGCTTCGTCTTTCAGTTTCTGTGGATTCTGTTTTGCCAACTTAGCAAGATTGACAAGTTTCCATTTTACAGACGGATAATCCTTGAAGTATTCAAACTCATATCCATCCCATTCCGGTTCGCCCAGTTCAAAACTGACCAAGAACCTCTTGTCATCATCAGTCATCAACCGGTTGACTACGGTTATCAGTTTTGCCCTTGTTTCTTCAAACTCCCCGTATGTGAAAGGAATGTCTGTCATGCCATCGAATTGGTTTGCCATTGCCTCACGTTGGTCTATGAGCCTCGGGGCAAAAGATTCATGGATAGGTCGGTCGCTGCCAAGCAAGTTGAAGATAAGCCCCTCCCTGCAATCTTCCATTGCCAGTTCCATGTGTTTTACATCGAACAGGTCACGGGGATGCTGGCGGGAAAGGGCAGCCGCAATCTTCCCGCCGTATAGCTGGGTCAAGGGCACTATCTTGGCCTCACAATAGAGTCCGAACTCCTCTTGTGCCTTGTCGCTTAGCGGCATGGTTATCGCCTCGCCACCGACAAGTCCTCTCTTGGTCTGGTTCACTTCCACCTTGACTTGCTTGCCCCGGTATTCGCAAAGCAGTTTGCATATGTCGTACTTAGGCACGATATGCATCCCTTTGAAAGTTTTCTTCGCTTTCTCGCTTATGGATTTCAAGTGCAGGTTGATGTCTCCCAAACTTTGATCCCTGCCTGCCAATGGAACGTATGTCAGGTCAATGTCAACTGACATACGAGGCAAGTCCATAAGGAAAAGGTTTATGGCTGTGCCGCCATGTACGGCAAACACGCCTTCTTCCATGACAATCGGCATCAGCCGTAACAAAAGTTCCACTTTCTGGCGGTATATCTGTGCATTGGCGTTGTTACTATTCATATTCTGCAAGTTCTTTGGGTATGGTCATATTATATTTGGCGATATATTTTCCGGTTGGCACCACCATATATCGGGATGTGCCTAATGTTACCGAGTCCAGTTTTAGAGCTTTGAACCAAGGGTGTGCCGCTTTCTCTGCCATATAGACAAACAGTCGTTTTACCTTTTGCGAAGTGCATGATTCAAGCAACGATTGCATCAGTTTGGGGCGAAGCGTGGTCAAACTCTCCATGATGTAATACATATCCAGCAAGGAGGAAGCTGCATCCGGCAGATGAAGGCATTCCAGGAATGCCCTTTCAGGGGAAGAAACGAGCAAACTGCCACCGTCAACTGCCATTGGTTCGACTGCCTTCAAGCCTGTTCCAAGGAAAGAGGTCGTCATGTACTTGACAGCCATGTCCCATTCCCCCTGCACAATCCAAGAGGGCAGTTTGTTTCCCTTGTCGGTAAACAGATAGGCTTTAGGCTTGCCGAGGGAAAGATAATGCGAGTACCCCCTTAATTCCAAAGCGGTATAAGCTCCCACGATGCACTGTTTGTCAAGCTGCGAATTGTAAGCCGCCACAGTTTGCAGCAACGTAGGTGATTTGCCTTTCAAAGCATAAACGCCCTTGGAGATACGGGTGAGCCAACCCCTCTTCATGTACGAATGTTGCTCCTTGGGGTTAAGCCCCTGCTTCGTGAGCCAATCCCCGAAGAACAATGAACTATTAGGGTTCGATTCCAATATTTGCTGTATTTTTGTTGCCATATTCGCCGTTATTGTGAATTTGACGATATTTTCTATGCAAAAATACACTGTCCATCCCGAATAGCCAAATATTCCAAAGCAATTCTTCGTTCTCTTTGCGAAATATTTTCCTCCACATTCGCATAAATAGGGAATTGCAGGTTCTGAAACAAGCAGATTCATATCGTTACGGCATCTTTTTCTTCCCGACAAGAATGTCATTGAGGTCTTTGTAGAGCGGATAGGCTTCCATCATGTCATGCACGGCATCGCCTTTGAGTTCCCGAAGCATGTCCACCACTCGCCGTCCGGCATCGTCATTGTCGAGATAGCAATAGATGTGCTTGTAGGCTTTCAGCCGTGGTAATGCCTTGGGCAAGTTGTTCACCGAGTTCAGCACCAACAGGTTTGAGCCATAACAGGGTACGGACAACCGTTCCAGTTTCCGCAAGGTCAGAAAGGACAGGTAATCCATGAATCCCTCGAACAGACACACGCTGTCCGTTTGCCCTTGTGAAATCAATGACACCGCTTTCGGGGCAATGCACCCTTTATAATAAGGATTGCGAGTCTCATAACCACCCGCTTCGTTGGGAAACGCGATGGCATAGTAACTTTTCCCATGACAAGTGTAATGCGCTTCCCTACATTCTTGTCTGGCTATTTCCATGTCTATGCCTCGTTTGGACAGGTAGGAGAGCAAAGGAATGGATATCAACGCTTGCAACCGCAGGTTCTGGAATGCAGCCGCTTGCGGTTGCTTGCCATCAGTTGCGGACTGTTGCGAATGTGGTACGAATGTCCGCACCTTCAAGGGCACGGCAGGAGCCGCCTGTTCTATCATCTTCAATACTTTGGAGATGTTTGAAGTACGGTACACCAATAACGCAAGGTCAATGATGTCGCCACTTTTGGTCGTACGTAGGCTCGGTACAGAACGCCTTACTGCCTTTCGGCAGTAGGTTTTCCCGTACCTGCCCCCAAACCGTACTTGCATGTCTCCACGCATACGGCTCTCCGTTGATAACATGACTTTATTTAGCATGGCTGTGTATTTTGGCATAACACTTTTCACAGACAACCAATGTCTTCCTATGCTTTTCAAGCATCAGCCTGTCGCATTCAGTTTTTCCTTTAAGCTGATTTAGCTTTCTGACATGACGCATGACTACAGGTCCGACTTTTCCACATAATTCACATGTTCTCGCATCCAATCGCTCAGTAAGTGTCGGCTGTGGAATTGCGATTGTGTAGGATAAGTCGTTTACCTCCGTATAGTACATTGGTGGTTTACGTTTGAATCCCTCATTATAGAATTTCCTGTACCGTAATTTACCTTTTGCATCCTGATATGGCACTATAATGTCATTCCCAACCTTATATTTGTCAATGACTTTGCTTACAGTGCTATTGGTTTTTCCTGCAATGGTATGGTACATACTGTACTCCATGATGTATCCAAACTTTGAGAGCGCGTATGCCACGTTGTTGGCAATGCAGTAGTAGTTGTAGAACCCTCTGATTTCAGAGTTATATGCCGCCACTATGTCCTCGATTTTCTTCTTCATAAGATTGCCTCTGAACTTTGCAAACCAAACTTGTCGGCCATTTTCTACCTTGTATCTGATGGCGCTGTATTCTTCCAGTTTGTTCCGCACCGTTTCTATGGCGACCTTTAGGACTATCTTACCGTTGTAATAACGGGCTGGCACATTGTTCTTGTCCCGCTTGATAGCATCAGACTTACGGACTGAAACATCGAAGCCAAGAAATTTCGCGGGCTTTTGTGCGTTTGTTATCAATGTCTTTTCCTGTGACAGTTCCAGCTTGAGGTTTTCTTCCATATACTTGGTAATGTCCGACTTGATTTTAACGCACTCTGCCTTGCTTCCGATAACACCAATGAGGAAATCATCTGCGTATCTTACGTATCGAAGCCTTCTGTATGTTTCATCCATACTGTCTCTGCTCTCAATCTTTTGCCTTTCACGTCTCAGTTTCTCATACTCATCCCTAAGCTGTAATCTGACATCTGCATCCTGTATGTTCTTGATGCTTTTAAGGATGCGTTGCATCTTATCGCTAAGTTGCTTGTATTCTTTGGTGATGTGTCTTTCTTTTCCCTTATTGAAGCGTAGGGCGTATTCTTCCATATACTTGTCAAAATTATCAAGATAAATGTTTGCCAGTATAGGACTGATATTACCGCCTTGTGGAGTTCCCTTGTTTGTATTATGAAACTTCCAGTCTTCAATATATCCCGCATTCAACAACTTGCGGATAAGCCTTAGAAATCTATCATCGGCAATCCGTTTCCGCAAAGTTGCAATCAATACATTGTGGTCTATGTTGTCGAAGAATCCTTTAATGTCTCCTTCCACAAACCATTTTGTACCTGTAAATGTCTTTTGGATATGGGTCAATGCGGTATGGCAGCTTCTGTTTGGTCTGAATCCATGTGAGGTGTTTGCAAACACCTCTTCATAGACGGCTTCAAGAATCATGCGCACCACCTCCTGTACAAGTTTGTCCTCAAAGGAAGGAATTCCAAGCGGTCTTTTCTTACCGTTTTTCTTGGGTATGTATATCCTTTTTGCCGGATTAGGCTTGTAAGACTCATCTCTCAAAGATGCAATGACTTTGTTTATTCTTTGAAGACTCATCCGATTGATGGTTTTCCCATCCGTACCGGGTGTCATATTGCCTGGTTTGGCGTAAATACGCTGGTAAGCAACATGAAACATCTCCTCATTGAATAAGATACGGTACAGCCTTTCGAATTTGTAATCCGAAACTTTACCATGCTTGTTTAAAGCTTTTAATACTTGCTCAGGACTTCTCATAATGTCTCACACATTTTCCATTATTTGTATTAAGTTATCTAACTGCTTCCCTTCGCCATGTACAAGGCTTTCCCTTGCTCGGACTACTACGGAAGCTCCGTTCCCATGTCAGATATTCAGGGTCCTATGCCCATAGCCTTACGGCATTCTGATTTAGGGAATCCCCATTTGCTTTCACAATAACTGTTTGGCTCGGCAGACTGTCGGATGCGACTTACGTTCCTATTCCACTTATTGTGGTTGCTCTGAAGCCAGCTCCTGCTCCATTGTAATTTCGGTTTACATGGGGTGCTTCAGCCCGACGTGAATCAAATACCTTTCGTCGGGGCTGGTACGTGTGCAGCAGAACTATCGTTCAACCAATCAGGCTTCATCCTTGTGTCTGTCTTTTCCTCTCGCCATGCAGTCGCAGCTTGGTATTTAGCTGACTAATGACTTTACCGACATGCTTTTGTCACCTTTGGATTTCTCCTCCAGCTAAGTCGTTGAGGATAGGTCTGTTGAACTCTAACCTAATCTCTTGCCATAGAGATATTTATTGTGTAGCCTATATGGGCGCATCGAAGTCATACCAGAGATTTCGCACGTAGTCCACCTTGAAACTCGGCGTATGTTCCTCGCGTAACGGTGAAAGATAAAGACCGTATCGCGGATTGTCTTTGGTCGGGTGCAAACCTTGTTCGGCGAGGTAGGTCCGAATGGAAAGATGTTTGATAGCTTGAATCGTTTTCATAACAATCTATGTTCAGTGAAAAGAAAAATACTTATTCTTTCACTGAATTATTTAATGGGAACGATTCGATTCAAGGCTGCTTCGACATCGCTGTCGCGGAACAGGACGCGCCCGCCGATCTTGTGTGCGCGGATCTTGCCGTGGTTCACCCAGTCGGTGAGCGTCACGAGCGAGATGCGCAGACGGTGGGCGGTTTCGCGCCGTGTGAGATATTTCGTGTCGGTTTTCGGATGTGCGGGACGGAACTGTTGCAATTCGTCGCGCAGGGACTCCCGGATCATCTTCGAAAGTTGATCGGCAGTCATGCCATTCAGATAGATTTCCTTTGCCATGGTTTATTCGATTTAACGTCGCAAAGAAAATCATTTATCGAGGCTGTCTAAAATAAGTAATTGTGTTACAAAATAATGCTGCCTTCTGCCACGAACGGACATAGTCGGACAGTCTATGGAATTTTAGGAATGAATTGCATCGGTCTACCTCTGTTTTCCGTTTTGACCGCAGTGTGTAAAGTGATTGTTTCGATGAATAAAAGAAGACGGTTTTTGATAAGAACCGTCCTCCGAAACAAAGCTGTTTTTGTGAGTTTTATTTTAATTTTTCCAATGCTTCACGGACTGCGTCTGCCGAATAGCACCGTTCTCCATTCGAAAATGCGCGTGCGGTGCATCCTTCCAGCCAGCCGTTCGCAATCCACCGGTCGAGTGTCGGGCGTGTAATTCCCAGAGCTTCGGCCAAATCCTTTTTACAGAACAATCGATTGCCCGAATACGACGAGAGAAACATTTCGTTTCGATGTGCCGCCAACCAATGATCAAAATGACGAATAGCCCTTGCTGCATTTCTGATCGTCGGTTCGTAATTCTCGTATGCCCACACATGTAGACTTGTCGGGTCTAAGTCTGCAAACTCCGGCCGGGTGCGCAATGTCTCGACCAACGTGTCGAAGCATGCCAGTTCGGAGGCTTTGATCTCTATTTTGCGACGACGGGACATAGTTGATATTTTTTTGGCGGGGGGGGGTACAAGATCGTAATATGCATATTTTTAGATGTTTATAATATACAAGCTGTCTCTTATACACATCTCCGAGCCCACGAGACTGCAGCTAATC